>Ga0194053_10000064_pt1 | contig 75817 bp, 54 predicted proteins | sample SepL228m_MetaG_FD_161684 | JGI IMG/M metagenome (GOLD analysis project Ga0194053, IMG submission 161684) | Anoxic zone freshwater microbial communities from boreal shield lake in IISD Experimental Lakes Area, Ontario, Canada - Sep2016-L227-8m | ecosystem: Environmental > Aquatic > Freshwater >...
GCATTTATGCGGGTCTTTCTGTAAACCAAAAAACTGAAAACTGAAAACTATAAACTAAATAGTTGTTTCTTCAGTCGGTGCAACGTCTTCTATCTTTACTTCAACGGCATCAGATTCCAGTTCCGGCATTTCTCCGCGCATGATGGCGGTTACTTCGTCGCGGGACAGGCTTTCTTTTACCAGCAGCACCTTGACGATATTTGATGCTACTTCGGAATTTTCGCTCAGCAGTTCTTTCGCTTTATTGTAACTGGTTTCTATGATGCGATGTACTTCGGCGTCGATTAATTCAGCGGTATTTTCTGAATAATCGCGGTCTTCCATAATATCGCGTCCCAGGAATACTTGCGACTGGCGTTTGCCCAATACACGAGGCCCAATGGCATCGCTCATACCGTATTGAGTAATCATGGCACGGGCGATTGCACTGGCGCGTTCCAGGTCGTTATGGGCACCGGTGGTGATTTCGCCAAAGTTCAATTCTTCTGAAGCGCGTCCACCTAATAGCACGGTGATATCTTCCAGCATTTCTGAACGTGATGTCAGATAACGGTCTTCTTCCGGCAGGTTAAGAGTATAGCCAAGTGCGCGTCCACGTGGAAGAATAGATACCTTATGCAGCGGATCCGCTTTGGGAAGCAGTTCTGCCAATAAAGCATGTCCAACTTCATGGAAAGCAATAATTTTCTTTTCAGTTTCGGATATGATGCGGCTTTTTCTTTCTGGCCCGGCAATTACGCGGTCAATCGCCGCTTCCATATCTTTCATTTCAATGCGGGTTTTATTTCCGCGAGCCGCCAGCAATGCTGCTTCATTCAGCAGGTTTGCCAGGTCAGCACCGCTGAATCCCGGGGTTCGGCGCGCCAGCACTTCAAGATTAACATCCTGGGCAGCCGGCTTGCCTTTGATATGAACTTCCAGAATTGCCTGACGTCCCTTGCAATCGGCAAGGTCAACCATAATCTGGCGGTCAAAACGACCTGGACGCAATAACGCGGGGTCAAGCACATCAGGACGGTTGGTGGCAGCGATGAGGATGATACCGCTATTGGGGTCAAAACCATCCATCTCTACCAATAATTGGTTAAGGGTTTGTTCGCGTTCGTCATGACCACCGCCGAAACCGGCGAAGCGCTGACGTCCAACTGCATCGATTTCGTCGATGAATACGATACATGGCTTGTGAGCCTTCGCCTGTTCAAACAGGTCGCGAACGCGGGATGCGCCAACGCCAACGAACATTTCTACGAAGTCGGAACCGCTGATATGGAAGAACGGCACACCAGCCTCGCCGGCTACAGCGCGGGCAAGCAGGGTTTTACCGGAACCCGGAGGTCCCAGCAGCAAAACGCCTTTCGGTATGCGAGCACCCAACGCGGAATATTTTTTAGGATTCTTCAGGAAGTCTACTATTTCTACCAGTTCCTGTTTGGCTTCTTCCACACCGGCAACATCGTCAAACGTCACCCTTATGGACTGATCGGTCATACGCTTTGCCTTGCTGCGTCCAAACGACATCGCCTGGCTGCCGCCGCTTTGCGCCTGGCGCATTATGAACATCCAGAATCCAATAAACAGCGCAGCCATCAGAATCATGCTCAGCACATTCCAAATTACGCTGTCAGAAATTTTATTTTGCTTAACATTGAACTCGAAAATAGGCTTTCCATCGCCAGTGGCTAATGGAAATTTTTTCTTGGTTGCCATCAGTGTTGTAATTAAGGTGTTATGATCGTTAACCCAATAGGTTTCATAGCTATCCGGTTTCCCACCATTTAATTTCCCAGATAATTTTGTTCCTTCAATATCAACATTTCTAATTTGACCGGCATCTAATCTTGTCAGCCATTCTGATGTAGTTAGCTTTTCAACTGTTTTTGGTGCCTTGGCAAGATATGCACCCAGCAATACTATAATAAGGGCAAAAAACAGGATTGTCTTTAAATATTTAGGCAATTAAAACCTCCACCTAATATGCTATGCGAAAGATTACTTGTCGCATAATGTAACAGCCTGAACTGGCAGTAAATCTCCTGACCAGGCTCTAAACTTATCATTCATTCCCAATGTAACTATCACTTTACCGGTATTTGTTCGGAATAGAGCGTAGTCCATACGCATATCACGGTTTTTATCACCTAATGTGCGTTTTACTCTGACTGCGGAACCATGGGAAATATTTTCATATATTTCACCCTGGTGAGATATACCGCCGGTTGGTGTTGTCATCAATTGCAGGCTGAATGGGAAAAGCATCATGATACCGTTGTCCTGCAACGTAGCGCCTAACCATATTTCTGCTCCGCTGACCATTCTTCCTTTTAATAAATCCAACCGAAAATCGGTTTCATGCAAGTTATGCACTTCATCAATGCGTATTTTTTTGCCGGCTACATCATAAACTGACCCCGGCTGGCCTTCTAAAATCATTTATTCTCCACTTTACTGATACTATTCTGGTTTACAGACGCGCTCAGCGGTGCTTCTGGTTCTGCGTCAATTACAATTCCTGCTCTTTTTGCATCAGGAGCGGGGATTGACTGCTCAATTTTATTGTAATTGTAAAATTGTTTGATTACTCCGTTATAATCGTCACCTTCATATTTAGTCATGGTGCTGTTAATGGTTTTATCAAGCTGGTTTATATAGACATGCATGGTAGCTTTGTCTTCCGGGAATGTCAGCACAACTTCGCTTTGCGGTCCTTTTTTAGTTTTAGGAGCGTCCTGAATCATTATATAGTCGGTTGAATTGTTAATAACATTTTCACCCAGCATCATACGAGCAACGGAATCTTCTTCCAATTCCGGCAAATCTTCGGTAGTTAGTGGACCGGTTATTGAACGCAATACATCTTTTGCGCCATCGCGCTGTATCAGCAATCCATTTGGCTTTGTCCATATTCTAACTTCCGGCTTACCGGCGCGGTCACCCTTGACGGTAATTTTGTCCGGCATAATAAAATCAATTTTCATTTGTAGTGGTGCAAGATTTTTTGCCACCCCGGATCCGCTGTCGATTCTGGTCATGTTGTATTGCAATCGGTGTGTCTGACGATATTTGGCTGCAACATCTTGAAGCAATGATAATATTTTCTGTTCACGGTCCGTGTATACCCGGGGAGCTACAGAATATTGGCGAACCCGCTCTAATTTAATGCGGCAATATTTATCCTTATCCATAATTGTAACCAATCGGAAATTGCCATCAACACCACTGCAAATTAAGGTTTCTTTTTTCGTGACATCTGTTGCTTCGCCATAATTTTTCCCGAATACCTGTCGGTAGAAAGCAGCTATTTGTGCCGGGGTTTTTGTGGATGTTGTCATATAAACGCGAGAATAGCGTAATATGTCGCGCTGTTTGCGGTCGCGAACGCGGTATACAAATGAATTTATAGTTAACGCCTGATCTGGATTAGGCATTTCCATGTCGGTAACAGTTGCAGGTGATCGATACCATAAAGCAAAAGTGCCTTGTGGTGTAGATATTGCATCTTTTAAAGCAGGTGCTTTTGTTGATGATATAGGTTTTGCCGCTAATACTGCCAGCAAACTGCCGAATAACAGCATTAATAATATCGAATACTTAAGCATAACATTCCCCTTTATGCATAGTTTACATTCGTAGTAAGTAAATTTTCTACGCATGTTCACCGCTTCCTTTTATTGATGCATTAAAAATAACAGATTTTAGCCAGAAAAGAAAGAGAATTTCGTGATATTATACATCTTTATTAGATTATATTATTAGAAAGAACTTATTTCTCAATTATCTTGATATCGCATTCTTTCGTTTTACCCCTCATTTTTGCTATACTACGACGGCGAAGGAACTTTATGATAGAGATAAACGAGATAATTAAACAGGCAATTGAAATAGGTGATGAAGCAGGTGCTCTGCGCGAGCAGCTGCAGATTTCTGTGCGTGAAGAACGCCTGGTAACTGCTGAAAAATTGACTGAAGACCCAAATATTTGGGATGACCCGGAGAATGCCCAGACGGTAATGCAGGATGCCGCAAGGCGACGAAACGAATTAGTTCCGTGGCGGCGATTAAAGTCATTAACAGACGACAATATGGTGCTGGTAGAAATTTTAGGAATGGATGTTGATGAAGACAGTGTGAAAGAACTGCAGAAAAATATCAGTGAGATTCGCGCGTTGTTGGATAAATTGCGCACAGAGGCATTATTTGCCGAAGAATATGACGGTGCAGATGCAATTATCGAGGTGAATGCCGGGGCTGGCGGTACTGAGGCTTGCGATTGGGCAGAAATGCTGGGACGCATGTATTTGCGCTGGGCGGAACGGTCAGGATTTGATGTAGAGGTAATGGATTCGCTGGCGGGTGATCAGGCCGGTGTGAAATCGATGACCATTGAAATTCATGGTCAGAATGCCTACGGATTGATGAAATCAGAACGTGGTACCCATCGTTTGATACGATTCTCGCCATTTAACGCCAAGGGAAGCCGCGAGACATCATTTGCGTCAGTGTCGGTTATCCCTGATGTTACTGAGGACGTAAATATAGATATTCGCGAAGAAGATTTGCGAGTTGATACGTATCGCGCCAGCAGTGCGGGTGGACAGCATGTGAATAAGACTGAATCTGCTATTCGGCTTACTCATATTCCTTCCGGTCTTGTTGTGACATGCCAGAATGAGCGCAGCCAGTTGAAAAACCGTGCCAGTGCAATGCGAGTATTAAAATCGCGTCTGGCAGCACAACAGCGCCAGGAACAGGAAGAAGCATTGGCGAAATTGCAGGGAAAAAAGTTGGATATCGCATTTGGATCGCAAATACGCACCTATTTTCTGCAGCCATACACTCTGGTGAAAGACCATCGAACAGAATACGAAACCCCCAACGCGTTCCAGGTGCTGGATGGCGAAATAGACGGATTTTTAGTCGCTTACCTGCAATACCTGGCGCAACAACGAATAAATGAAGAGTGAGGAGAGAAGAGAGAAGAGTGAAATTCCCATCCTTTGGAGGGGTTAGGGGAGGTCGAACGAGAGTGTGTAATTGACTTCACCCGATTTCAACCGACTGCAATCGATTTCAACCAAAAACTGAAAACTAAACACTAAACATTGTAAACTTAATAAAAAAGATTAAGTTTTGATTAAATTTATTGTCAATGATTGCTATTATTATTTAAAGTTGCTATAATAAATACAGAGACCATTGAAAAATGGTTGTTAATACCCGGCAATGAAGTAATATTTATGCAAAAGTCGAAGCAAAAGTCGCAGTTTCATCACACGAAACGTCGGGTCCAATTAACGCATCTGGTGAATATTGTATCTCATTTGAGATATGTATTCCTTAAAGTTGCGTCGTTTTTTATCGTCTTCTTGTTAAATAAATCTGTATATCTCCTAAATAAACTTTCTGCAAATAAAAACTCATCATATCAATCCTGCCTGGCAATTCAGGGGGTGGCGTATGGCTAACCCGCGTATTGTAATAACTGGATTAGGCGTTGTATGTCCCATGGCACGCAGTTATGATGAATACAGCAATGCTTTATTAGCCGGTCGCACATGTATATCAAAACTGGAAAATCTTGATATTGATGATAATCGTTTTAATATGGGCGGACAAATAAAAGATTTTAATTTTGCTGATGAATTGCAAGGTATTGACGGTAAAAGATTATTGCGATTCAGCCAATTGGCATTAGTTGCAGCGGATAAAGCCTTAAATCATTCAGGATTAAATTTAAATGCCATCGATCGCGACCGCATTGGAACTTGTTTTGGTACTGCCGTGGCAGGTTTAGGTGAGACAGTTCATGTCGAAGCCAACAGGTATTTTAAAAAACGTGATCATGGCGTCACGCCTACAGCCTATTTAGAGTTTACTCCATGTGCGTGTACTACCCATATTGCGATTAATAACAGCTTGCGCGGACCATCATCCACCCAATCATCAGGTTGTGTAACCGGCATAGATGCTTTAATTTGGGGCGTAGAACAGATTCGTAAAAATACAGCCGATATCATGCTGGTTGGCGGTTCAGACGCGCCATTTTTCCCATTTATTTTCGCTGGTTTATATCGCAGCGGTCTGTTATCTCCCGACCCTTCGGATGGCGGGTTAATACCGCGGCCTTTCTCTCACGACCACGCAGGTATTGCACTGGTTGAAGGTGCCACGGCAATGATAATTGAACGTGAAGACCATGCGCGTCTTCGCGGCGCACATATAATAGCAGAGGTAACAGGCGTTGCCAGTTCTGAAGAAGCATTGCCGATGTCGGCATTAGATGATAGCGGAAAGGCATTTGCAGTAACGATAAAAGAGACACTGCGCGATGCCGGTTTGCCGCCAGAAGAGATTGACTGGGTTTGCGCCCATGGCACCGGATTCCCGATAGCGGATTTATCGGAAAGCCGCGGCATAGAGTCTGGACTGGGCGATCATGCTTTTTGCGTCCCGGTCAGTTCTATTCGAGGCGCAGTAGGCCAGTCATTCGCCAGCGGCGGTGGATTTCAAGTTGCGGCGGCATGTACAGCATTGCAGAATCAGATGGTGCCGCCAACGTTAAATTTCTCAAAACCTGCAGATGGCTGCAGGTTGGATTATGTGGCAAACGTAGCAAGGCCGGCAAGACTTCGCCGAGTGCTAATTAATGCAGCGGGAGTGGGCGGAACCCATGCAGGAGCAGTCATCAGTAGATGGCAAGGATGAAAATTATAGTATTGATGCTGTGACAAAAAGCCGGCGGTAGCCAATGTCATTGTGGGACAATTACGCAATAATAGGTTACGAATCTCTGCAGGCGTTGATTCCATATCAACAACTGCAGCGTCAGGTCATGTCGTCTGCTGAATTAACCGCCGGAAAAAGATTGCTAATAGCTGGATGCGGAGTAGGATTTTTTGACAAGTTAGTCGTTGACAACGTTAACGACGTGAAAATAGATTCAGTAGATTTCTCTACATCAATGTTGCAGCGTGCTCGCAACAGATGCAGCAATTTCAGTAATATTACCCACCAGCAAGCGGATTTATGCAAAAAATTTCCGTTTGATGACGCGCAGTTTGATGTTGTGGTGATGACAAATGTTATGTATGCATTGCCGAATGCCCCTGCCGCGTTAAAAGAAATTTCACGGGTGCTGAAAGTCGGCGGCAAGTTTATATTAACTGACCGAAAACCGGATTCAACACCAGATGGTATACAGAAAGCTCATTTTAAAGCATTAAGCCAGTTATCAATAAAGGAAAAAACCGGGTATTGGGTTAAAACTTTACCGCTGTTACCATCATTGATTGCGGTGAAGGTGATAAATAATAAGATTCAGCAAAAAGGTGCGGAAGGTGAGTATTTCTTCCGTCCTACTGATGAAGTAACCGCGATGCTGCAAGCTGTCGGTTTGACGGTGAAAAATGAGCAGGTTGTCTATGGCGAACAATGCTGGATGCTGACTGCAGTCAAGGAGGACGATAAAATATGAGTTTTATTCAGGTAGTATTATTTCTGGCGGCTATATATAATCTGGTATTAGCGGTAATTATTCTGTGGAAAAATAAAAATCGCAGTACCGGCAATTCACTGGCATGGTATGTTTTCGGCACCGCGGCCTGGTCGGCTTTGGTTGCAACCCTTCAATTCAAGATGGATTTGGAAATAGCAAAAAGGATTTGTCAAGCAACATTCGTCTGCGGTGCGGTTCTGGGCATGTCATGGCTGTGGTTCTGTGCTAATTTCCCGCGGAAAAATAGCAGGTTTCGATACGTTGCGATTGCCGGGCTTATTCTGGGAGCACCCTGGCTTTACTTGTCTTTCACTGACTATATCATTAGTAAAGTCTGGTATATGCCATGGGGTGCAGAAGCTGCCTCTGGTTCATTAGTCGGAATATTTGCACTGCAAATTCAGCTTTACGGTATTGCTGGAATTATTCACTTATTATATAAAGTCAAGAAAGTCCGTGGTCTCGAACGTTTGCAGGTATGGTATATCTTACTCGGTTCTGTTGGTTTATTAATAGGTATTATCCCCAATGTAATTTTACCGGCTATTTACCATACATCTCGTTATGCCATGTATGGTCCGTTAACGGCGCTCATAGTCACCACCACCACTACATACGCAATTGCCAAATTCCGCCTGATGGATATCAGGATTGTATTGCGCGCTGGTTTTATTTATTCAATTACCATCAGTACTTTATCAGTATCATTTGCTTTAATTGTACCATTATTAAATAATTACCTTACAGAACATCTTAATATGCCGGATAGTGCCGGCAGTTTCCTGATGGCGTTTTTAATGGCGTTGGCATTCCGACCGTTACTGGATAGGATCCAGTCTATTGTCGATAAACGTTTCTTTAAGAGCGTTTATGACTACCGGTTGGCATTACGCGATGTTGGCAAGGCACTGGCATCTGTCCGCGATCGCGATTTGCTGGCAAATACATTGGCAGATACCCTTTCCCGCACATTATGCCCGCGTACCATCGACCTTTATCTGCCGGGGAATAATGACTTGTTAATGCGGGCTTTCAGCGTGCCTGAATCGGCACCGGCAATACCGACAATGCTGCCGCCGAAACATCCGGTTATACAATTTGTCACCGGCATTGATGATGTGGTGCTGACAGAAGAATTAATCCGTGATGAAAATGATGATAAGTCAGAGATAGGCCACATGCTGATGTCGTGGAATATTCTGGTTACGATTCCGTTAATAGCCAGCGATAAAGTGCTGGGATATGTCTTCATGGGTGAGAAATTGTCTGGAGATGTATTCACCAGTGATGATATTGGTTTGCTGCGTATCCTGGGAAAACAGGCAGCTATCGCGCTTGATAATGTACGGCATTATGATGAAATGGTGCTGCTGAATGAATATCACGAGAAACTGCTGCAGTCGATGCAGGACGGCGTGGTTGCTGTTGACCCGGCAGGTAGAGTTATTACATTTAATCCGGCTGCCGAGGAGATTACCGGTGTTCCGGCGAATGAAGCAGTTGGCAGGTATTTGTTTGATTTAGGATTACGTGATTTAGATATTCCGCCAATTGGCGAACGGTCGCATGAGATTAACCTGAAATCAAAAACCGGCAAAGAAATACCGCTGTTAATCACAGTAACGCCATTTACCCGCAAATGGGACCTTGCCCCCAGCAGATTGGTGGTATTCCGCGATTTATCCGAATTGCGTGCGTTAGAGATGGAAAAGATGCAAATTGAGCGATTTTCCAGCATGGGTGCCATGGCGGCATCTATCGCGCATGAAATTAAAAATCCGCTGGTTCCCATTCGGACCTTTGCATATTTGCTGCCGACGCAGTTTGACGATGAAGAGTTCAGGAATGACTTCTCGAAAACGGTAGTGCGCGAAGTTGACCGTATAAACAGGCTGGTCGGTCAGATGCTTGACCTGGTACGCAAACCATCGCATGACCATGAACCAGTTGATATGCAGGAATTAATCGATAGATTGATAATATTAATAAAACCGGAATGTGATATTAATAACATAAAGGTAATAACTGATATACCTGGTGATTTACCCGCAGTATTTGGCGACCCGGGACAGATTTACCAGTCATTTTTAAATGTTTTGACTAATGCTGTTCAAGTGATGCCGGATGGCGGCGAGTTGAAGATAATTTTGGAATCAGTTGAAGATATGGTTGTTTGCAGAATCAGTGATACTGGTCCGGGAGTTGACAGCTCGGAAATTAACCGAATATTTGAACCACTATATACCACCAAAACAGGTGGACATGGACTTGGACTGGCATTGACATATCAATTTATAAAATCTCATGGTGGATATGTCCGCGCGGAAAGCGAGCCGGGACACGGATTGACAATGGTGTTGTCCCTACCGGCATCCGGTGATATTGGAGCTATAATGCAGTGCAGTTAATTGCTTTTTTGACGAAAGATAATAAGAAAGCAGAGAAGGTTCGGGAAAGACTGAACCTGGCGGTGCCGGCGATACCGATGATAGTCGATGACAGTCCGGCAGCGATAATTGCGCGCGTCCAGTCTTTGCCGATAACTACCGTGCTTGTTGATACCGACTTTCCGACATCTGTCACCGAGTCTATCGTTAATGGTGTTCATGCTATCAACCCGGAAATGCAGATATTTGCGGTTGAAGGAAACGGGTTATCCGGTAATGAATGGTACAAATGGGCTACTGATTTGTTGAATTTAGATGATAAACTGGAAATATTCCTGCATAGATTGAATAAAGGTAAAAGTAGTGAGCCGATGATGGAAACAATTTTGCCAGCACAATTGCCCCAGGGAAACAACTTGTTGGAAAATAGCGAATTTGCCAATTTTGCCAATATTTTCAGTTGCAGCAATGAAGTCGAGTTGGCTGATAAATTTATAAATTGGGTAGGACAGGCAGCCCATACAACCCGGGCAATGCTGCTATTGCGCGGTGAAGAAAACGGCAATTTCACCCCGCGGGCGCATCGCGGCATACCACAGGCATTGGTTTCGTCATTATACCTGCCGCAAGTATCGCCATTAATACAGTACCTGTCATCAACCGGGCAAATTGCACTGCGCGGCAGTGCCAATCGCGAGGTTAATTCTGTCCTTGACTATATGCAGGCAGCCGTTGCCGCGCCGATATTTGACGATGGTCAGCTAACCGGCATAATTACCATTGGCACCCGGGTGACCAGCGCGTTATATACTGCGACTGAATTGCATACATTATATATGTTGGGCAACCATTTTGCCGATGCTCTGCGGCGGCAGCGCAGCCACAATATATTGAAAAATCAAAATGAAATGACCGAGCAGATGCTGACGGCGATGCCGAATGGTGCCATAGTGCTGGATGCTGATTATAAAGTAGCTTTCGTGAATCCTGCCGCGGAACACATGTTGGGAAAAGCCGCCGGGTCATTGACTGGACGAGATTTGCGCAGTTTGCCGGCACCACTGGGCGACCTTGCTTATGCGGCGTTAATTGGCAGACTGGTGGAACGTCAGGAGATAATATTACCGCTTACTGCTATGCGGGTCGCGGTCAGCGGGCATAAACTTGCCACCACCGGCGGGTCATCAATGCTGCTGTTGGAAGATTTATCTCTGCAGGTACAATTGGAAGATGAAAAAGGAAAACGCATTAACTTGGAAGTAATTACTAATCTGGTTCATTATCTGGCGCATGAATTGCGTAATCCATTAGTTACGCTGTCAACATTCAGTAATTTGATGCCGACCCACGCTGGCGACCCGGATTTTATTAATTTCTGTGGAGATGTATTGCAACCGGAAGTTAACCGTGTTAATTTAATGTTGGAACAGTTGCTGGTTTTAACAAATCACGCTGAGTTCCAGTTTGAACAAGTGCTATTAGTGCCGATGATTGAACGGGTAATAGGTCCAGAGGAGATTAGGATGCGGGTTAAATCGATGCTGCCACTGGAGCTGCCGGCAATTATCGCTGACCGGCATCGATTGGAAACAGCACTGGTTTGCCTGCTTAGGTCTATGATTAAGATTGCAAATAATGATGCAGAGATTGTATTATCCGCACATAGCGACATTGATAAAATAGTAATTGAGTTGCAAACGGTATCGAAAAATAAGAATCTTTCCAGACTGATGGAGCCATGGGATCAATTTTTATCGCGAGGCGTACCAGAAGACGATCTGGACCTGGGATTGCCTGCTGCACGATACATTATCGGTCAGCATGAAGGTGATATGAATATTATAATGGATGGCGATAAAATGACTGTAGTATGCAATTTACCACTGAACCGCAATGTTAATGATGGCGGGGAGAAAGAAAAAGATGACACAAAATCGAGTACTTATCGTTGACGATGAACGCGGTGTTCGCGAATCAATGAAAATGCTGTTGAAAAACAGTTATAATATAGATATGGCATCCAGCGGAACCGAAGCAATTGCCAGACTTCCGGAAGTTCAGCCCGACGTTGTATTGCTGGATCTGCGCATGCCGGACATGAGCGGCATCGAAGTTCTGCAGGAGATTAAGCTCCGTGACCCAAATGTGGAAGTTATTTTAGTCACCGCGTATGCAACTATTGAAACAGCACGCAAAGCATTGCGACTGGGCGCATTTGACTATCTGACCAAGCCATTTAATCCTGATGAACTTGCGAGTATTGTCAGCAGAGGCATGGAACGGCGCAAGGATGTATTGTTGCGTTCTGCTGAAATGGAGGCGATACAACAGGATTATCAGTCGTTGTGTCATGAAGTTGAAGAAGCGAAAAATCTAATAACTACCCAGATGCGCGATACCGTTTACGCGTTGCTGATGAGCCTTGAATTGCGCGATGCCTATAGCGGGCAGCATAGTATGGCGGTGTTGTGGCTGACAGATAATTTTGCTCGCTCCATGAATGTGGATAAGACACAACTGACCCGGCTTCGCCAGGCGGCCCTTGTACACGACCTGGGTAAAATTGGTATTCCGGAAGGTATTTTGAACAAACCGGCTCCGCTGACCCCGGCAGATTTTGATATCATGAAATCCCACACCGTTTTAAGTGCTGATATTGTTGGCAATGTTGAAGCCCTGGCATATCTGTCGCCAATAGTACGCGCTCATCATGAACGTTGGGACGGCATGGGATATCCTGACAAATTAGCCGGCAATGATATCCCATGGGAATCCCAGGTGCTGGGAATATGCGACTCTATACACGCCATGACCAGCAACAGATGTTATCGTCCACGTCTGCCTATCCAGGTAATTGAAAGCGAACTGATGAAATGCAGAGGCCGCCAATTTACCCCGGAATTGGTTGACGCCATGCTGGCAACAACCCTGATAACCGATCTTCACCGCGCCGAAGACGATGGGCAATTAGTATTAACCAATGCCCAGGTAAGAGATGCCTTGTCAGACGCAAATGACGGGATTAATTAGTTGATAATGGACAGTTGACATTTTAAATCCTGCAAGTTTTTCTTGCAGGATTTTTTGTTACGGAATAGTGATATTGCCTTCTTATAAAGTAATCTAATCTGAACACCGAAAACTGAAAACTTATAATGGAACATTTATAGTATTCTATAGTCTTACCATATAGAAACTATTAATGAGGGAGAGATATTCATGATTACATTTTCTGCAGGTAAAATTTTAAAGGCATTAATGGCAATTGCTGTTTTATGCATGTTGATTGGAACAAGGGTTATTGCTGAAGAAGTAAAAACTAATCCTGTTATTGTCAGCCAGTGCCAGCAAGACTTGTTATTAAAGCAGTTGAAGTTAAAGACCGGTGAAGTTAAAGTTGTTGATGTCAAGGCTGTTACCTGGCCAGATGCAGCGTTGGGTATGCCGGAATCCGGTAAACTTTATGCCCAGGTATTGACACCGGGATGGCGTATTGTATTAGAAGTGAAAAATTCTCATTATCTTTATACCGCAAGCGATAAAGTATTTAAGTTTGGTGGTCCATTGGCATTGTGGAATAGTTCAATCTTGTATCTGCTGCCGGTGATGGATGAACCGAATATGAATGGCGACCTGTATCAATGTTCGATGACCGGCATAAATAATTCACTACTGGTGTCCGGGGTATCGGCATATTACCCGCAAGCAAAAGGAACAATATTAATTACCCGCCGAACATCGCGTTCCGGGTTTGAAATGGTGTCGGTAAATGCCGGCAAACATGATAAAAAACCACAGACGCTTTATAGCGCGTTTGATATCGGTGCCGGTGCTTTTAATGAATCGCAGGATAGCTGGGCAGCATTTGCAAGACCGGGAATAGGCACAGGCTGGAATATTGCCGTCGCAAAGATTGGTGATGAAAAAGCTGTCACATTGCCATTGCCTGCTGATGTGAAACCGCAGAAAATAGCCTGGGCTGGTGAGATGGTGATGATTCAGGTTGGCAAAGATAAAGGAACTATTTATTATGAAATAAATCCGAAAGCAGCGACTCCCGAATGGAAAGCTATTAATAGCTACCGATTCCCCGGCGCAATGGATTTTGTATTAAACAAAAGCGAATCATTGGAAATTGAACAGGTTGGCACGAAAGAAAAACCGAAAGTAGAAATAGCAACGGTATGGTTCACCGGCGACAGGAAGCTGGTAGCGACAATCCCCGGTCTTTCAATGCGCGGCAACGAATTATTCGGCGGCTATGCCTTTATCTGGGGAGAACAGGATGACAAAACCGTAGCTTTCTCGGTGAGAATCTCAACCGGCGCGATAACCCCCGGTTTCAGCGGTAATTGCCAGGATATGAAGGTATTCAATTACCCCCCAGTTTCAGTGCCGTAATTTTTTATTACACAGAGATACACTGAGGAGACACAGAGATTCACGGAGAATTTTATTATTCACTCCGTGAATCTCTGTGTCTTCTCTGTGTCTTCTCTGTGTATCTCTGTGTAACCCCAAAATTATTTCCCGACAAACCCCCATTTGCCGTTTAGCTTTACTCCTGCCATGCCGTTTTCAAAACCGAGGATTTCTTCATATATTGGTGCTATTACTTCGCGGCCGGTTTTGTCGATAAATCCCCATTTGCCATCGAGTTTTATTCCTGCCATACCTTCGCTGAAATTGCCTGCGTATGAATAACGGAGAGGAATGATGATTTGCCCGGTTTTATCAATGTAACCCCATTTGTCGTCCATTTTTACACGTGCAAGTCCTTCCTTGAAATCGTCTGCGTTGGCGTAGGTGGGTGGAACTGCTTCGCGTCCTGTTTTATCTACAAATCCCCATTTTTTATTCTGGCACACCACCGCCATTCCTTCGGAGAATCTGCCGCCTGGATAAGTATAATAATATTTGTGCTCAACTACCTGCTTGCCGGTTTTATCGATAAAACCGAGTTGGTGAGTGTCATTCAATACCCCGGCCAAACCTTCAGTAAATGGTTCGTATAGTTCATACTTGCAAGGTATTACTTCTTGTCCGGTTTTATCGACAAATCCCCATAGTTTGTTTAACCGTACTGCCGCCAGTCCTTCGGTAAATGAATCGGCTTCCTCATACTTCAGTGGTATCACTTCACGGCCGGTTTTATCGACAAAACCATATTTCTTGTCGATTGTCACAACAGCCATGCCATCGTGAAAAGATTGAACAAAATCGTATTTCAACGGGATAACCACGCGTCCAGTTTTATCAATGAACCCGCATTTTTCATTCAATTTCACCATGGCAAGACCTTCGGCAAATGGCCACGCTTCATCATAATTGAATGGTATAACTGTTTTGCCGGTTTTATCGAGAAAGCCAAACCAGGCGTCATCATCCGCCACACAGGCAAGGTTTTCCGTCATGCCTTCATTAGGAAAATATGATTGGTATTTGCAAGGGATAACTTCGCGGCCGGTTTTATCAACATACCCATACTTCTTATTGTTTTTCACCAACGCCAAATCGTTGGAAAAACCATAAACATAATCATATTTGCAAGGAACAACAACTTTTCCAGTCTGTGCAAATATGGAAAGCGGCAGAGATACGCCAATCAGCAGGAATAGGTAGCGCATGATTGTTAGCATAATAAAACTTCCTTTCTTTAAACGGCTATATTGTACCACGTGAATGGTGTGAGAAGAAGATTTGAATAGATAGAAAATATAGTTAGTATAGTTTTTTATGTGTGTTGTTTTTGTGTTGACAATTGTAATTAGTATTTATCATAATAGATATATATAAACTATAAAATGCTATATTTGTGTGGCATCATTGTTTGGAGGAAGATATGGAATCAACAAATAGTTGGAAATCACCTGAAGAAATTGAATATGAAAGTAAATTAATAGAGTTGAAATTACTTAAAAATGAAGTAAATGAACTTAAAGAAAAATGGGCAACTTTAAATAATGAAGTTGACGATTTTTGTAATAAAAATAACGAAGAATTATTATCTAACTTTAATACAGGGGAGATATTTGTTCCATCAGATGATTTGAAACTTTTGTATTTTAGTTTTATAAAAACTGTATGTCCTGACATGGTGATTAATAATGAAAATTATATGAGCTTTTATAATATATTTACTAAAGCAAACGAAGCATTTCGAAATGGCGATATTAAAGGTTTACAAGAAATAACTCAGATTTGGAATGAAAGTCCAGAATCTGTTAAAGGGGATAATGTTACATCAAAAATTAGTCGTGTTATCAGGAAGATTGCGTTAATAAAAAAACAAAAGACAAATTTAAATATCGAAATAGCTAATATTTTAAGTTCTCAACTTGTGTTAAAAACAGACCAGAAATTAGAAGAAACAAAAAACTTTATTGAAAAACAAAATGGAATTAATAAACAAGTTTTAGAAGAACAGATGAATCAAGATAAGTTAGGCGTTATTATCGATAAGAAAAAACTTCCGACTACAATTATTAATCCTATAGATGGTGCAGAGTCGGTGCTTGTACCAGCTGGGGAGTTTTTAATGGGGAGTTCAGATGAGGATGAGTTTGCAATTGATAATGAGAAACCTCAGCATAAAGTATACTTGGATGACTATTATATATATAAAACTCCAGTAACTGTAGCACAGTATCGGATGTTCTGTGAGGCAACATCTCGATGGTTTAACTGGTCGAATTGTGAAAGTGATATGTATCCAATAGTGGATGTCAGTTGGGATGATGCTGTTGCCTATACGCAGTGGGCATGTGTTAATCTACCAACAGAAGCACAATGGGAAAAAGCTGCACGTGGTACAGATGGCAGAATATATCCGTGGGGTAATGATTGGGATAGTGATCTGTGCATTCATGGAGAATATAATGATATTAACAGTGATGATCAATTGTATTCATATTATCAAATATTAGGAAATGTAGGATCAATTGTTGCAGGAGCAAGTCCATACGATTGTCTGGATATGGTGGGGAATGTTTGGGAATGGTGTATAGACTGGTATAATGAAGAATATTATCAGACTTCACCTTATGAGAATCCTACAGGTCCTATATCGGGAGAATATCGAATACTTCGGGGTGGTCAATTTTATGAATGGAGTGATGAATATTTACTTGATGAAGATATTGATGAAGACGGTAATTGTGTTATAGATGGTTTTACTGTATTTATCGGTGATGGTACAATTTCTGATTATTTTCCTGATGAGGATGAATCTATTTGTCGAAGTGCTTACCGTAGATTTAAAATATCAGACTATGATAATAATTATTGCGGATTTCGTTGTGTAATTCGTTTATCAAATGAATTGGTAAATAATATGCCGAACAACACATATAATACATCAATACCAATAGTAAAAACCGATGAACAGAAAGTCCATGAAGTAATTAACATAGTAAATGATAATCAGATAATGCCAACTTCTTCAATAAAGACAAACCTTAAAGATGGTGCTGAGATGATACTTATTCCTTCCGGTACGTTTATTATGGGTATTAATGAAGAAAAAACCATTAATTTTATAAAAAAGGATTTTATGGTTATACAAAATGAGCAATTTTATCATATCGATTATGATAAAATTTATAAACGAATTGTCTCTTTAGAACATGAAGTAAAATTATCTTCTTATTATATTTATAAAAATCCAGTAACTGTAGAGCAGTATCGCTTATTTTGTAAAGCTACGAAACACCCAATGCCAAAAGCACCTTCATGGGGATGGCATGACACACATCCAATAGTGAATGTTGATTGGTATGAAGCTAATAAATATGCGAACTGGGCAGGTATGGTATTACCTTCTGAAGCACAATGGGAAAAAGCAGCCAGAGGAATTGACGGACGAGTATATCCATGGGGTAATGATTGGAATAAAAATTTTCTTCATTGCTCAATATATTCTATAGGCGATGTTGGTTGCACTTCAGCTGTTGCAAGTAAATATTTAGATGGCGCCAGTCCGTATGGTGTATTAGATATGGCTGGTAATGTATCAGAATGGTGTTCAGACTGGTATGAACAGGATTATTATAGAAAATCACCATATATCAATCCAACGGGTCCGGAAAAAGGATTATATAAAGTTATTCGTGGATGTGGGTGGACTACCGATTTAAATAATTTCTTCGAAGCATGTTGTTCATATCGGAAATATAGTGAGCCTGATGGAATTGGGTACGTTTCAAATAGTAAGGAAATTAAAAAGATAATTCAGAATCTGAAATATAGTAGAGGATTTCGTTGTGCTACTCCAATAAAATAAGAACCTTAATTTGACGATAATCGTTTTTTTTGTTATAATATATTCCCACAAGTAGATAAGGCTTTACTTATATACTTGTGGAATATTATTTTAATAGGAGGATTTTATTATGACAAATCATAATGATGAATTAATTTGGTATGTAAGTTATGGGTCGAATATGTTATATGAAAGATTTATGTGTTATATAAAAGGAGGAACTTGCAGGTTTAATGGTTTTCCATACACTGGTTGCCACGATAAAACACTACCTCATGGTGTTAAAATGACGATTATTCCATATGAATTATATTTCGGAAATATAAGTAAAAAATGGAAATATGGTGGGGTTGCTTTTATAGATATAAATAAACCGGGAAAAACTATAGGAAAAATGTATTTAATCAAGAGGGGACAGTTAAATGAAGTTCATAAGAAGGAAGGAAAATCAGAAGAATGGTATGATAGATTATTCAGTCTTGGAGAATATGATGGGTATGAAATGTTTACAATTACCAGTTCTAATAGAAAAAAAGAATATAAACCTTGTAAAATATATAGTCAAGTAATGGAAATGGGGATTAATGAAGGAATTGATATAGATGAACTGAAAAATAAGTAATCTTTTATAATTTTATTGGGACGCGATTTTTGTGTCCCAATATTTTTTTACTCCAATTTTTGTTCAAAACTTGTTTCGTTATTTTCGTGATATTATAAAATCTTTTAGAAAAACACTTTTTACCGTTCCAACGAACAATAGCTGTCAACTATTTCAAGCTGTCGGCGTGCGTCGTCGGCGTCTGTCGCAGCGAGGGTTATTACCGCGCGGCGGCCCTGGAGTTTTGGCAGGATTTCCTGTAATCGGTTTTCGGGGATGTGCAATTGCAGTGGAACTTCTCCGAGGATGGCCAATACGGAATCGATTTCATCTATCAGTGTTGGGGTGTTGGGGTCATCTACCGGACTAAATACTTTGATTCCGCGGGTTTTCAGCATGTACGGGAAAAGGCGGTGACCCAGCATGTGGGTATGGATGATGAATCCGGTTGTTTTATCCGCCATTCTTTCCAGGCAAGGATGCTCATATTTTTCGTATGCTGCCGGTCCTGCCAGGCAGGCGGCGTCAAGGGAGATATGCCCGATCATTGGCGCGGGTACCCACAATGCGCCCATTGGTACTATTCGCCCACCGGCGATATTTGAGCAGTTTTCTGCCTGAATCTTGAACGTTTGCAATATCGCGTCTGTGCAGATTTCCATTGCCCGGTGCAGGTTTTCCGGGTCGTCATATAATTCGGTGAAAAGTTCATTTCCCATCACGCCGTTTGCCATATCCAGCGGGCCATTTCCACCCCGCATACTGGATAACAGCACGCCTTCGCCATGGTCGCGCGCGAAAGCGAGACCCCACGCCAAACGCCGGAGCCAGATGTTGCTGCTATCCGGGTTCAACAGTTCCCATTCGCTGGCGCTGTTAATAACTGGTTCAGCGTAACTCGTCCCATGCGAACAGGTGACTTTACCGCCAAAGAAACTGTGGTGAATGCTGATGCCGAAATATGGATAATAGATGGGAATGGTATCGTCATCCACCCCCATGTCAAGACGCATTCGCGCTTGCTGGATACCGTTTGCCACATTGCCGGTAACATACCGTTCAAAATCCGTGTCCCAATTCAAGTCGTCATAAAGCGGCGGGGTATCGACATTGGGAGCATCAATCGGAATGGAAACCTTGACCAGATAATCCCGGGTACCAGCAAAAAATTTCCGATGCCGTTCAATGGTACGGGTTATCGCCGGATGCAACGTGGTTGTTGACTGGTTATCCATCATATTTAATACCTTAAGTTTGTTGACATGATTAACATGATTTACAAGATTATATAAATTGGCGAAGCCAAAATCATGTCAATCATGTTAATCATGTCTAAAATAATCTCCGTGAATCTCTGTGTCCCCCGAAAGTCTATTCCCAATTCTCCGCCATCACCCGCCGTGCTATTTTCGCGTATTGATCGAATCTTTCCGGGTGGTTTTCGCAGGTGTGGGTGTCTTTCAGGATTATTTCCAGGCGGCTTCCATTTTCGCGCGATGCCACAATGGCTGATTTCAGGTATTCCGCTATCATTTTCTCGTCGAAATGGCCTACCAGGTGGGCGGGATGGGTTTTCCATGACAGTATGTAGTTGCCTTGCATTTTCTCCGCGCATACCTTGGGGTCGGCCCAGGGCGATACGGATACGCGGCGGATATTCGGGATGGTGAATACGATATCCAGCTTTTTAGTCAGGTCTTCGCAGCATCCGTAACCATTAACAGCGAATGGCGCCATCAACCGTTTCTCGTATTGCAGGATAAATTCGTCGTGCTGTTCCGGCGATACCAGCGCCATTTCCTGCGCTTCCGCGGATGCCCACATGTCGCAGGGACGAACCTTATCCGGGTTAAAGTCGGGACGCGGCAATTGATTGGTAAAGCTATAACCGCCGGAATTATGATAAGTGTGGTCGTTATTGGTGGCAAGCAGGTTAAGGTCGATGTATTGCTGAATCATGCTATGGTGGGCTTTTTCCATGATAGACATCGCTTCGTGCAGCATTTCGGGTTCTTCGTACATATCCATGAATGTTTCTGTCAGGCCGCGCCATCGGGTGTAGATACCCATCAGGTGGAATGAGATATGGTTTACTCCGCGCATGCGTACCGGATAAATATCGCCTATCAGCTCATTCATCATTTCCAGCCGCTGTTTTGAATCTTCTTCATCAACGCTAATGACCGGGGTTTTAATCTTTTTCAAATCATCCGGAGTGCTGATAATCGGTTCGAATCCCCAGGCGCCGCGAGCTTCTGATGACGCGTGGGTTTTGCCTTCCAATCCGAACCCGGTGTTGTGGATAGTTTTCTGCATATCCCAATATGGCGAGACGACATTATCGGTATCAAAATGTTCATGGGCGAAAATAGTGCTGCGCAACTGCCACTCGATAGCGCGGGCTTCAACGCTGTCGCATTTCAGCACGCTGTCCGGCAATATTTCACCCCAGCTTCCTTCGGGGAAAAACAGCAGCATGGGACGGCCTTGTTCCAGGTCGTTATGCCGCGCCCATTCTTTGCGCAATTGTGCCATTTCATCGGTTGATGCAATAGCAGCAACTTTTTTCGCCAGTTCGCGAATAATTTCACGCTCATTCTTATTTATCATTTGATGCACCTTGTTTAAATTTAACCACAAAGGGCACAAAGAACACAAAATTTTCTTTGTTATCTTTGTGCTCTTTGTGGTTAATTAACTAATAAATGTATACCTTTCTTTGTTTACTACTTAACTTTATCTTTACCTTTTAATTTTCGGGCTATTTTTATTACTGATTCGGCGAAGTCCATTGATAGCTTCACTCTTGGCGGCAATACTTTCACCGCGTCATGCGGACATAACTCCTGGCAGCAGTAGCAGCGAATGCATTTGGTGTAATCTATTACCGGCGGTTTACCGGGGGTCATCGTCATGGCGTGGGGTGGACAATGCTTAAAGCAGATACCGCATGCCTTGCATTTTGCGGTTATTTGCGGTCGCGGGGTGAATAGGTAGGCAGATAGCGACATAAACCAGGCGGGGAAAGCGGTGGTGCTCATGGCGTCTGCCGGTTTAAATTGTTTGTAATGCATTTCATCAGGCGACATTCCCAGCCATTCGACATCCTCGTTGCATTTCGGGCCGATTTCCCGCTGTCCGGCAAGTCGCACAGTGGCGATTTTATCCGGCGGCATGCCGGTAATCCTGCACGCTGCCCAGTCGATGGCGGCAGCGGAAGTGCTGGCGAAGAGCAGGTTTATTGATACCGGTTCGCCATGTGCCGGGCCGTTTCCCTGCATGGCGACGATGGCGTCGGCGATGGTCAGCATCGGCGGGAAAGATTCGTAAATATCCAGCAGCAACTCGCTGAAAGTGTCGATATTCTTGCCGGCATGCAGGTGATTTTCCGCCTTGGTGATGCCGGGGAGATAGCCATATAACAGTTTTACTCCGCAGGTAAGGCCAGTGAATTGGTGGGTTTTCAGCTTTGGCAGCGCGATGACTTTATCAAAATCAAATGCCGCCTGGACAACGGGGAACTGTTTGAACTTTCGCGCTGATTTTGAGATGTAGTTTTGTTGTCCGGCGTCAAAGAATACTATATTCGCGCCGGTTTCCTGCGCGGCTTTGGCGATGCCTGTGGTTTCCAGAATCTGCTGATATGCCGATTCCGTCACCATACCGCCGGGACTGTCGCCAAGGTAGGCGATGCCGCCGGCAGCCTGCACGATTTGTACAACAGCCTTCACAATTACCGGGTGAGTGGTAGCGGCCAGTTCCGGCTTATGGCCAGCCAACAGGTTCAGTTTTAAAAGTATCTTATCACCGGGATAAACGAACTTTTCTATGCCGCCTAAATCATCTATCAGTTTGCTGATGGCGGTGCGGCATTTTACCACTTCGTATTCATCGCATCTGGTACTGGCTACGGTATATTTCATTTTATAAGTGTTCACCTTTAACAGAATTATTTATATTCAAAATAGCGGATCGGTTATTTTACGTTTTGAAATCGTTTGAAGTCGTCTGCACGATAGAAATCGACCTTCCCTGACCCCTCCGAAGGAGGGGAATTTTCTCTCTTCACTCTTCTCTATTCTCTCTTCTTTACCAAATCTCTTCCTTCTTATTGCCTAATTCTTTTCTCATGGTGTCTACAATGCATTCTTCGTCGTGTTCGGTACCGCAATGCAAGCAGATATTTTCGAGGGTGCTAATATCGCAGATGGTTCCCTTGATAAATTTTTCCAGTAGTTTTATGAATACTTCGCGTTCCGTCGGCACCATGGTATTCAATGCTTTTTGCACGCGGTCATACCTGGCTTTTCTCACCTCAGTGATGATATTTATGCCGATGTCAGTAAGGTATAATTCCAGTTGCCGACGATCTTCCGCATATTCTTTACGTTCCAACGCTTCCTTTTTTACCAGCCTATCAACCAGCCGTGTCGCAGATGGTATGCTTATCCGCAAGCCTTCTGCCAGCATGGTGGTGGAGCATCCAGAATGCCGCTCGATAAATTGCAATGCATCGGTCTGTGACGAGGTTATATCACCCGCAGAAACATTATTCAGCACAGTGCCGTTTAATATCTCCACGGTATACGCCCCCAATAAATCTATCAACTTTTCCGCCATACCATGTTGTTCAGTCATATATAGTTACCTGTGCTAATTATTGTACCCGGTAATTAATTTAGTCAAGCGTAATTTGGCAGATGGCAAATGGCAAATTGCAAATTTTCAATTAGAATAATTTGCAATTTACAATTTACCATTTGCAATTCCTATATGCCCCCTAATGCGGCATAACACGCGTTAGCGGTGCTGGATTTTTAATGTATTTCTCCGGGTTGGCATTAAAATTTGTCTGGCAATCTGAACAGCACATGTAATAAGTTTTCCCCTTATATTGAATTGGAATCATATCAGACTTTTTCATTATAGTGCCATATACCGGGCAAGATGCTTCGTCGGGTCCTATAGTAATTTTTTCTGCCGATGCTGCGGCAGTCGTTGATGTTACTGGCGTGGTGCTGTTATGGTGGTTATTTTTCGTAACAAAAAATACACCAGTTCCAATAACGGCAACCACCAGAATTATAATCAAGGCTTTATTCATTTTGTAACTCCATTGTGTTAATCAATAGTATTTTTTATACCACAGTCACAATTCTGTTATACCCTGAAAAACTTTGAATAAACAAAAAAAGCCGGGCACTTCTAACAAGTGCCCGGCTATATTAAGTAAAACTTTACAGTTTCTTTAAATCTTCATTAGTCAGCAATGACACGTTTGCTGCGGTTAATTTTGTTTCTGCTTCGTCTCTTTTATCCACACCGAATGCAATTAGTGATGAGGCGGTGGCGTAGGTGTATTCAACGTTGATGTGCAACTCGGCGATGGTGTCGAGTACTTCGGCAAATCCACCTGGACGATCGGGTACTTTGGCGACGATTACCTGGCTTTCGTGAACCATGAATTCGTTGGCGCGGAGTATCTCTCTCGCTTTTTGTTCGTCAGATACCAGCAAGCGCAGAATGCCATAATCTTCGGTATCCGCGATGCTGAAGCCGCGAATATTCACGCCTGACTTACCGAGTAAACGGGTTACTGATGCCAGACGGCCTGGTTTATTTTCGATGAAAACTGAAAGCTGTGTTACGCTCATGAGTATTGCCTCCAGAAACCTGATAATAAAGGGTAAACCCCGGAATTGAAACTCCGGGGATTTTAAAAATAAAGACTATGTCCAGCTGCGTACGTGGTGAGCCTTGCATGAACGCATGCGCGGGCTTGTTTTGCGGACAGCTTCTTTTTTCGGATTCATAGCCGCTACGAAATCTTTTGCTTCGCAGCTAAGTAATTGTTTTTTGCTTGCCATCGGATTACTCCTCAATTTTGTTGTGCCGCAAAGGCACGGTAAACCGGGCTGAATTATACTAAATAATTGCAGATATATGCAAGTGTTAATTGAAAATCGCAAAAATAATCTGATTTTTTTATTGATATTGGCGGTAGATGTGTTGATTTTCATGTGAATTACTATATAATCAAGGCGTGACAGAGCAACCAATGATTGAATTTCAGCAAGCTTCTGTGACTTACCCCAGTGGAGTCACTGCGCTTCGTAATATTAACCTGCGTATTCGCAAAGGCGAATTCGTCTTTCTCGTCGGTCCCAGCGGTCAGGGTAAATCAACAGCATTAAAATTGATATACCGTGAAGAGAAAGCGTCTATCGGCCGCGTTTTAGTAGAAGGCCATGATGTCGGCAGACTGAATGCCGGTGGAGTAGCCCGTCTGCGACGGCGAATGGGTGTGGTTTTCCAGGATTTCCGCCTGCTTGAGTATAAAACAGTACGCGAGAACCTGATATTTGCCATGCAGGTAGTTGATACCCCCCATGCAATCATCAGAAAACGCGTAAATGAATTGTTGGAACAGGTTGGTTTGGCGGAGCGCGCCAAGGCTTTTCCATTACAGTTATCCGGCGGCGAACAACAGAGACTTTGTATTGCCCGCGCTCTTATCAATCATCCCCCACTGTTATTGGCTGACGAACCTACCGGCAACCTTGACCCGGAAACTTCCCGTGATATCATTAAACTGTTAGAGGCGATTAATACCAAGGGCACCACGGTGATAATGGCAACCCATGACCGCGATATTGTTGATAAAATGCGGAAACGGGTAATATCTGTCAGCAATGGATGTGTGATAGCCGACCAGTTGGAAAGCGGTTATTACCACGATGATTTTGACGAGTCAGGCAGTGACTTTAATATGCCGGAAGTTTAATTAAAGGCGATAGATGTTTTCTCGTATTGAATTTATAATAGCAGAAACTTTCCAGGGCATTCGCCGGCATCTTGATATGGCGTTTGCCGCTATTGCCTGCGTTGTGGCAACTATGCTGATTATCGGCATGGTGGCGCTGCTGCAGATTAACGCTGATTATCTCATTAAAAACACCATCGAACGCGTAAGGTTCATGGTTTATTTCCAACCGGAAACATCACGTGATGAAGCATTGGGTATCTGCAAAAGAATAGGCAAATTAAATGGTGTCGCCAGTACCGAGTTTATCCCAAAAGAAGACGCGTGGGAAAATTATAAGAAGCAATATACTGGTTTGGATAAATTATTAGGCAGAAACCCGCTGCCGGATGCTATCAGTGTTAAGCCAATTAATATTGAGAATATTGAAGAAGTTAAAACGATAATTGAAGGCATGCCCGAGGTAGATAAAGTACAGCGCGACCAGGATGTATCTAATTATTTGATAGCGGCGCGCAGCAATATGCAAACCGCCGGTTGGATGTTGGGAATTTTATTAGCATTGCTTGCCTTTGTGATAATTCATCACTCCATTGAATTAACCATAGTAGCCCGCAGGAAAGAAGTTGTAATCATGATGATGGTGGGGGCAACCCCGGCGACGGTAGGTTTGCCATTCATAATAGAAGGTTTGATATACGGTTTCATCGGTTCAATATTAGCGGTGGTGGCGTTAAAAGGTTATTATGGAATGATAGCGCAAAAGATGCTGCAGACTACCAATACCCATCTGTGGAATGACAGCTTGGATATTTTTAACGGCGGATTGATATTGATTATCTGCGGAACCATCCTCGGATTCGTCGCCAGTATGGCAGCGGTGGTGAAGTTCCTGATTAAGCCGAAATCAAAAATAACAAATGCGTGATATTCAATTACGAATTACGAATTTGTAATTATGATTTTTACATACATCAGCTACAGATGTCACCGTGAATCATATTCATAATTTTTAATTCGTAATTTTTAATTTTTAATTACATCCTCCCTTCGCAAATACCGTTAAATTCAGTATAATAAACCGACTTGCTATATGCAATTATATTTCAGGAGCTTTTAAAATAATGATGCCAAATTTCTCTCGCTGGAAAGCGATAGCCATTGTCGCCGGTGTAGTTTTGCTGCTGGTGTTAATCACCATAGGATTATTTAGTATTGGCGACAGGCATATTGGCCCGCTGGTTATAAACTGGGGTTGGTTCTTTGTATTAATTCTTGTCGGTATATTATCTTTCCTGGCAATAAAGTTTGTCCCGATGTTTGTACAGTATTATAAGTTCAACAAATATTACAAAGCAAACGAAGAAGCATTGAAGAATTTGCCGCGCATGCTGCAGAATCAGCGCAGTGCCGGCGCGGTAATGCAATTTGATAACTTGATGCAGAATGCCCCGGACAGCGCATATATATATTACATGAAAGCTTTTTTCTACCAGACCAGCGGCAAGTTTGGCGAGGCGTTATCCAGTGCTCGCAAGGCACTGGCTATGGCAGATAAAGATATGCTGTTGGAGATGATCCTGCAGCAATCCGGCGGTCAGATGGGGCAGCCAACTACGAAGATTGAGTTTAAAGAGCAGTTAACGACCATGTGCGCTACTCTGGAACCAAAGGTATCAGATAACCGTCAGCGCCGCGAAAAGGCTGTGGAAAAAAGAAAGAAAAAATCAAGATAGTTTTTGTTTATTAAAGCCGGTTCTGTTAATTTACAGGGCCGGCTTTTTTTTGTTGGTGGTAGTGAGAGGAAGAATGGGAGAGATGGGAGGAATGGGATTTTGAGAGATTTAATGTAGGTGATTTTTAATAATTATAAATAGTAGAAATTGTTGATAGCTCTCATAACTCCCATAACTCTCATACTTCCACTCTCACCCAACCAAACACAAAAAGCCCCGGATATAATCCGGGGCGTAAATTGTTTTAGAATTACGCTTCTGTAGGAACTATGGAAACGTTCTTTCTGCCTTTTGATTCCCAGCCGAATTTCACTTTACCTTCGGTTAACGCGAAGATTGTGAAGTCTCTGCCGAGGCCGACATTTTTGCCGGGCTTGATTTTGGTGCCGCACTGGCGAACAATAATTGCGCCTGATGAAGCGACTTCACCATCGTACAGCTTAACGCCACGCATTTTCGGCTTGCTATCGCGACCATTACGTGAACTACCAACACCCTTTTTATGTGCCATATCAGTATCTCCTTAAAACTATTAAGCCTCGATACTATCAACACGAACGCGTGTGAAGTATTGGCGATGACCGCGTTTAACGCGGACGTTCTTTTTCGATTTGTATCTCAACGACATCACTTTTTTAGCGCGATCCTGTTCAATTACAGTACAAATGACCTTAGCGCCAGCCACCATTGGGCTGCCGAATGTTACATTTCCATCATTTGCTACCATAAGAACTTCGCCGAGTTCGAGTGTATTCCCGCAATCTACAGGCATTTTTTCAATGCATACAGTATCGCCGGGGCTGACGCGGTATTGTTTCCCGCCGGTTTGTACTATCGCGTACATCGTATATCTCCTCACGGACAATTAGTCCCACAAACGCACGGGGAAAAGTATAATAAATTTATGGCATATAAGTCAATGCCAAATATGACTTTATTTCATTTTTCTTTAAAATGTTTACTTTATGCTTGAAAAGGGTATTTTTTCTTTAGTCTGAATGTAGATGCTAATGAGAATAAATGAAGCTTAATTTATGTAAAAAATGTAATAATTGTGAAATTCAACGTAACGGGGAGTTGTGTCCTGAATGTTTGGATATTGAAAAAAGCGGCGGCGACTTATATTCCGGCGAGGCTTTGAAACAAGACCCGCATGTGAAAAAGTTGCTTTTGTTAGCACGCGATCAGATGGTAAATGGTAATTTAATTCAGGCAAAAAAATATGGACGTCAAGCCGAATCTCTGCAACCACGATGCAGCACAGTATTATCATTTATGGGAGAGGTATGCAGAGCATGTGGTGAAGAAGCTTTAGCAATTGATTATTTTACCAGGGCTATGCAACTTCCCAAAGTAAATAATCAAGATCCTAACGAACAAACTTCTGATTCTCCACGCCACATCTGGCTGGCAATTATCCTGACGTTATTTGTCATTGCCAGTGCGGTTGCCATGATTATTGCGGTTAGCAGCAAAAAAAGCGAAGTTAATAATCGCGTGAATGTGATAAAAACATCAAATGTTATAACCGAACCGTCATGGGTATGGCAGGAAGCTACTGTTTATAATGTTGAAAAAGATAAAACAATAATCCAGAATGATCAAATAACAATGAAGGGTGCCCTGGAAGCATATCATTCCGGTAATTACCAGCGGGCAGTGGTTATCTATACTAAATTATTAAAAACTACCATTCCTGATCCTTATATATATCAATACCTGGCATATTCTTACCAGCACCTGGGTGATTCCCAGCATGCAGTACAAATGCTGCGTGCATGTATAAAAAAATGCAGCATGACAAATGAAAAAGATATGCAGTCAATAGAAAAGTCTAAAGCCGCAATTAAACAATTGTTGGAAACTAAGAGATAATTAAATATCAAGGCAGGAAATTTTGAAGATTGCGATAGCATGTTTTGCCGGCATAGGCGGCAGTGGAATAGTGGCGACCGAGTTAGGCATTGGATTATCAGAGCGCGGGCATGAAGTACATTTTGTGTGCGTCGATATTCCATTCAGGTTAGATGAGATGCGCGATAATCTGCTGTTTCATCAGGTGCATCTATATCCATACCCGGTATTGCAATCACCTCAATACGACCTGGCTCTGGCGTGTCGGCTGTCAGAAGTTATTGATGAATATAAAATTGATATTCTACACGTGCATTACGCCATTCCTCATGCTATTTCGGCATACCTGGCGCGGCAGATAACCACTCATCAATTTAAAATTATCACCACACTGCACGGTACCGATACCAGGCTGGTGGGTCTTGACCCCTCATACCGGCCAATTATGAAATTCAGCCTTGACCAGTCTGATGGACTTACCGCGGTATCAAAATACCTGGCAACTTCAACATCAGAGGATTTTGCCATTGCCAAGCCTATTGAAGTGTTGTACAACTTTGTCGATACCCATCGTTTTACCCGCAAACCGGTTCATTGCTCTTTTCGGGTGAATTATGCCCATTGCGATGAAAGGCTGCTGATTCATATTTCCAATCTGCGGCCGGTAAAACGGCTGGTAGATGTTATAAAGGTATTCGCGAAAATTGATAAGCAGGTTCCGTCGCGATTGATAATTGTGGGTGACGGCCCGGATAAATTGGCAGCGCAGCAAATAGCCTTTGAATTGCAGGTTGCCGAAAAAATCACTTTCACCGGCTCAATCGCCCATATTGAGGATTTGCTGTCAATTTCCGACTTGTTCCTGCTGACATCAGTAATCGAGTCATTCGGCCTTGCCGCGCTGGAAGCGATGGCATGCGGCACACCTGTGGTGTCATACGCGACCGGTGGCGTGCCCGAGGTGGTCATTGATGGCGAAACCGGGGCATTGGTGCCAATGTATGATATCAACGCCATGGCAGAGGCCGCAGTGGAAATTCTCCGCGATGACGAAAAGCTGGCAAGATACCGGGTAGCCTCACGTGAGCACGCCGTAAACCATTTCGGCCGCGAAGTAGGATTGAATAACTATGAGGAATATTATCGGAAGTTGACAGGAGATAATTGACAATTGGCAATTGACAGTTGACAATTTTTTTGCGGGAGATTGAAAATTTGTTTATAAATAGTTAATGAGAGGGTATGGGTCTGGTTAGTATTGAAGTTTATTTAAGTATTTTTTCTTTACCATATCCCATAATGAATTAAATTGGCAAAAATCATTATTTATAGATTTTACATGTGTAATGAATGAATCAAGCTCATTATCAGATTGGAAACTGTTTGCGTTAATAAACAAGCAACCGCCTTTATAATATAGCAAGGTGATGGTGCTTTTTAATGGGTGAGTTTGATTTAAATCGCTGATTTTTATTACCCACAATTTTCTCATAGAGTAAAACACACAAACTTCATCATTTGCATCAATCTTATATATTATATTCCAAAAACGAATTAACCAAATTGTAAAAATTAAACATGGAAATAATAGCAGAATTGTTAATCCATCAAACTTGTGTATTGATATATAATAATCGACTGTGATATATACTGCAATACTCAATAAAACGAATAGAATTGTTAAAAAAAGATAGAAATAAATTCTTGGTCCTGCATTATAAAACACCGTCTTCATCATTACCCAATCGTTATTTTTATTCATCTCTACTTCAACACCATAACATCTCCGCTAACTACGCAGTCGTCTTCGTCAAATAGATTCAAATATGCGGCGGTGGTGAGTGGCGGCAAATCTATTTTTACGGTGCCGTTTTCGGTATCTATTGCGGCTGGGAGTTTGTTATATTTTCTATCCGGCAGGTAGCCGGTAGCGCGGGTGTAGTTTAATTCGGCGTATTTCACCGGGATGGCGGTGTTGTAGGTCAGCCAGATTTCTTTATCGTTGTATCCGCTATTTAATACTTGCGGCATCGGTTTGCCGCTGGCAAGATGGCTATCTATGAACTTGTATATTTCTTTTGGTGCCCAGCCTTCTGGGTGGCTGTGGGGTAATTCTACGCGGATGCTCAGCGTTTTTGGCGATTTCGGCAGGTTGGCGGATGCGGTAAGTGAATCCATGGGATAAGCAAAATCGTTGGAGCCTGATACCCAGCAAATGGGGCATTTCGCATTTGGCAGATACACCGACGGGTCCCAGAGTTCCAGCCATCTTTTTACATCGTCAGCGGGCAATGATGGAAATGTGTGCGAATTCCAGACAGAGTTTACCCCCAGAAAACCGCAGCCATATACCGGAACCGCGCAGGCGAGTTTCGTATCAACGCCGGCAAACAGTGAAGTCATATAGCCGCCCCAGGAGATACCGGTTACACCAATCCTGCTGGAATCAATAGACGGGTGATTTGCCAATAAACCGTGACAGCGTAATGCGGCGGAGATGGCGTGGTATACCCATTGTTCGGTTATCGGTTCATTTGTGGTGTTAAAAGATGCGTCCCATCCCGCTGGTCCGCCGTTTGGCTGGCGCGAATGCGGTCCGTCAGCTATATCGCACGGGTATTCCGGCGCGTCGCCGCACTGGTCAATGGCAATAGCCGCGTATCCGCGGGCATTCCATATCTTCACCCACTCGATAAATGCGCCGCCACCGCCGCCATGCAGCAGTATCATCGCCGGGCATTTCTGTCCCGCAGCCAGTTTAGGCAAGCCAAACCACGCGAAAACCTCGGTTTGCTTTCCCTGATACATTTCATTTTTTATATAAATTGCATCGACATCAGGATTATCAAATCCATCAGCCTTGCGAAATTCAGGGGTAGAGTTAATAATGTCAAGATTCCAGTTAACCATTTTAGATACCCTTACAAAAAAAGAGGCTTCCTGTATACAGGAAAGCCCCCTTTGCAAATTGCATGAAAGACTATTTCTTGCTGCTGCCGATGGTATACATCTTGGTGCTGCAGTCTGGGCAGATGCCCTTAGTTGCTGGCTTGCCATTTTTCATTGTAACGGCTTCAGCATCTTTCATTTCTTTTTTTGCTTTGCATTTTACGCAATAAGCTTGTACCATGTCTCTTTCCTCCATTTAGAATTTCGCTTCAAATTCGGTGCCCAGGGAGAGTACCGTTTTTTCTTTCTTGAATATAATACATTTACACTCGAATGTACAATAGGATTTTTTGTTATTTTTAATCTTTTTTTAACTTTTTTTTAACTTTTTTAAAAAAAACTACCAAAAGAGCTAAAAAACGATACCAGACGATATATTACTTCTATTTAAAAAAAGCTATAATCACCGCGTTGTGAGGTGAAATATGATACCAGTTGTGATAGTTTCCGGATTTCTGGGAAGTGGCAAGACAACTTTTTTACGAAATTTCTTGCCTGTTTGCGGCAAGTATGCCATTAAACCGGCATTAATAATAAATGAAGTGGGCAAAGCAGATGTTGACGGCGAACTTCTGGATGACCTGGTTACCGATAGCGTTCGTTTGTTGGGTGGGTGTGTATGCTGCACCCTGCAATCACGGCTATCGCAAACCCTTAATGATGTGGTATCAAATTACGACACCAACATGATTATTATTGAATGTAGTGGATTATCCAACCCCATAGATGTGATATCTGCTGTCAGTATGCCGGCGTTAACCGGCAAAGTGGCAACGGCGCAGGTAATCACCCTGGTCGATAGCAAACGCGCGGTGAAGGTGTTGAAAGTCGCAGAATTAGCAAAAGAACAGGTGCGCGCCGGTAATGTGATAGTATTAAATAAAACAGATGAGATAGATGATGTCCAATGGGAAGAAGTATATGAATTGGTTAAAGAGATATCTGTAGATGCCAGAATTTTACGCGCGGAATATGGTGATATCGGCGCGGAAGAATTTGGGAAGATTGTCAGCGATAAGTCATTTTATAAAGAATGTTCCTGTCATTGCGGTGAAGACCACGACCATCATCACCACCACCAGCATCATCATGAACTGCCTGATTCATTTTTCACCGTCGCGGTAGACTTGCCTGATATGACTATTGAACAGATACAGCAAATGATGGAGAAACTGCCGTTGGATGCCATAAGAGTGAAAGGTTTCGCATTCAATGGCAAGGAATGGTTCCTGCTGCACCGGGTATACGACTCGGTAGATGTGATGCCATACAAAAAAGAACCATCCTGCGGTGCCGTGCTGATATGCATAGGTCAGCGGCTGCATGGTGACGTGATACGGGATATTGTGGACCAGGCAGTCAATTTTACGAATTAATTACACAGAGATTCACAGAGAAGACGCAGAGAATCACAGAGAATTTTTTATATTCACTCCGTGAATCCCTGTGTCTTCTCTGTGCAACTTGTAATAAAATATTAATTTTCCAAACAAACTTCATATCGCAGTGTCGAAATGTGTGGTTTATTTATCCATCGGAGGCGTTTAATGCGCTGGTATTTCGGCAAACTTGTCTTTGCTTTTTTAATATGCTTTTTTACTTCGGTTAATGCTGCTGATAAGTTTATCAGCGACGAACTTGATACCCAGTTATACAATATTACTGTATCTGCAACTGATTCGGGAGTCTCTGATAAGTCGCCATTACAACTTGCATTGGAGTCAGGTGTCGGCAAACGTGAAATCATTGTTGCCTTGCAAAAGAAATATTTGAGTATAAGTACCAGCAATAATGGCAGGGAAAATGAAGTTGGGAAGATCAATATTTATTATATTCATGGCAAACCGGTAGAGTTCACTGTTTTACGCCGTGATGACTGGCTGGGTATTTTATATAATGATGCGATAATATGGCATGGCAGCGTTCCTCATTTGCAAGGCGGCAATGCTGAGTGGCGCAAGCAAACAGGCTGGACTGTAAATTCTGTCCGGGTACAGCGGTTGGAGCCGGTAATTTTCAGCGATGATTTTATGCGGACTGCGGATGAAAGCGGACAATGGATAATTAAAAGCGGCGAGTGGAAACTGCAATCTGCCTGGGATAAAGACCCTAAAGGTAGTTCTAAAAAATTCATCAATCAGGTTTATGCGCAAAATCCATTTGCCTGGGTAGGACATGCGGCTGCCGGGTCGGCTATTTGCACCGCTGGTGCGCCATACTGGGAAAATTATACTGCATCTGCTGCTGTGCAGGCGCCTCGTGCCGGGGCAGTTGGCATTATTGTGAATATGCAGGACGCGGATAATTATATTCTCACCCGCTGGACGCCTGTTACCGATAACAGTGCGCGCGGAAACAGTATAAGTCTGATTGCTGTAAATCATGGCAAAGAAATAATGCTCGCGGAAAGCAAAAGCGGTTATCTTCCCGGGCAATGGTATAAGTTATCGGTAGTATCTACCATGACCGGCGTACAGGTATTAGTGGATGGCAAAGAAAGATTATCAAAAGAAGGCGTTACTCCCTGGCGGGGTGGCGTGGGATTATACACCGAAGGTGATGCCGGCACAATATTTGATGATGTTACGGTTTATGGGCACTCGGTGAAAACTGACTTGATGAATGAGCATTTTGTTGCAAGAATCGCTAAACGGTTTATTATTGATCATAAAGGAATGGCAACTTGGGCAGCACCAGGAAATGATTGGCAGCCTATTGCAAATGCACCCGGCTTTTTTGTACACAGGTTTGATTATTACGGCGACCATTGGATTACATTGTCTGCAAAATTAACTGATGCGGCAGTCGGTCAATTGGTATTGATTCTCAACAGTGACGGTGTTCATACAGATACCGGGTATCGCGCTGTATTAAAACGAGATGGTAAATCGATAGCCGTTTCGCTGTATTGCGATGCGCAATTACTGAAAGAAACAAAGACGATTATAAGCGGTGACGACCCGTATTCCATTCGGTTATGGCATACTGGCAATCTGCTGAAATTAGAAGTTGATGACGATACAATATTAGAAACAAGTGACCAGAAACCATTAGTTGGCTTGCGTCCGGCGTATTCTGCTTCTGGTTGTTTCACTTTAACCGATGATGTGTTGGCAATAGGGCATAACCTGCTGGATTATTCCTTTGCTGATGCCCCGACAGATTGGCTTACCGAAGGTACCTGGATGCCGACGACGCGCTGGTCATGTTCTAACCAGTGGTCATTTTTAGGTGGCTGGAGCCGTGGCGATGCCGCAATTTGGCACAAAAAACGGTTCACCGGTGACCAGTTTCTCGATGCGTATCTTGGCATAAAGATGGAATATCCGCGTGAACGTGATACATATTGGAACCGATTCCGCGATATGGCAGTGACTATCTGCGGCGATGGCAAAAATCCACGCTCAGGATATTCCGGCATAGTCGACGCAACTGGTACTGATGATCTACCTACCCAGCGTTCTGTTTTATTGCGAAACGGCGTTGAGGTTGCCAGCGCAAATATAGTTGTACCCAGATCAAATAACGGCGGCCATACTCACTGGTATCAACTGGAATTGCATAAAACCGGTTCGACCATAGAGTTTTGGGTGGATGGCAATAAAGCTGTAACTTATAATGATCCTGCGCCAATAAACAGCGGTGTTCCAGCGGTATGGACCTGTGACAATGGCATTTCACTGGCGCGGGTGCGCATCGGTTCTGCATCAATGCCGGTATCGCGCACTGACCAGCAAATAACCATTGACGAACCCTGGTATCCGGCGTGGGGTAATGTTGGCAAACCGATGGTTATTGAAGTTAATGGTGTCGCATCTACTGGTGATGCGCCGGTGAAATTGCAGGTAAAAAAGCGCATCGCTCCAGAAAAGACAATTGACCCGACTGTAAATGGTATGCAGGTTACCATGACCCCGACCGTTGCTGGTGATTACTGGTACCAGGTAAACGCAACAGATGGAAAGGTGAACTCGCCAGATTTTAATATTAATCTTCCGGTATACACACCATCTTTGGGACGCAACGACACCGACGCTATGGTGCTGTATCGTTATGATGAAGGCAGCGGCAGCATAATTCATGATTATGCCGCAATTGGCACACCTGCCAACCTGACAATTAATAATAAAGATGCGGTGCAGTGGATGCCCGGACAGGGATTGTCTATCCATGGTCCGGGACGTGTTATGTCCTCCGCAGTGCCTAAATTAATGGAACTCGCGAAGAAAAAGGCTTGTACCATTGAGTGCTGGATTTCTACCGATACCATTTATGCTCCAACATATTGGCTGGGCGGCATATTGGCATGGGAATTGCCAAATGAACAGCGAAATTTTGCCATTGGCCATATTTTTCGCGATTTGGTCTTTTCTCCCTGCGGCACAAAGTTTAACCCGCTGGAAAGAAAATCACCGCATTTCAACTACATTCGTACCGGTTTGCAACATATAGCGATAACCTGGGACGGTGTCACCACCCGGGTATATATTAATGGCAGCCTGGTCGGGCAATCCAATGTAGATTGGCAGCCTGATAAATGGTCGCCGGATGCACCATTAATAGCAGGTTCCCTGAATTCAGGACAGCCAGATAATGGTGATAATATCGCCAGAAGCATAGGTGTCGCCTTGTATGTCATGCCGCGTCAGGTAGAGATGGAACATGCTTATCTTGGTACATTATACCTGACTGCCATCCACAAGAAATGTATGTCTCCAGAAGAAGTGAAGAATAATTATCTGGCGGGACCTTCGGCGAAGTAATTAATAATTACGAATTACGGCTTTCAGTGACTGACACCGAGTGGCGAAGCCAGGAAGGTGTCTGTCACATCATGTAATCGCAAGGATTTGCCAGAGTCTGTAAATTCGAGAGGTGGCAAGAGCGTCCCGCTCGGAAAAAGAAAGAGCCGGAAATAAATTTCAGCACTTTGCACCTTCCTGCACAACTAACGTCACCGGGACGGTGACGCCACGTAATAAATAAAAAATCCGGAAGCAGCAATGCCGTTCCCGGATTTTCCATATTTATTTTCGCTGTTTAGAATGACAGCAATTGTGACAAACCTGGTTTATAGAAACGGGTTGGGGGAACTTCGAGAAGTTCAGAAACTTTACCTATTGGTCCCATTCCTTTAATCTGGAATGCTCCAATTGGGTCGGTTTTCCCAATGATTTCATCGGAAACACCGAGAGCGCGAAGAACGCCAATAGCCATCATGGCGTCGCCATACGGATTCATGTGAACACCGTCAGCAGTCAATCTTAAACCAGCAGGTTTTGTATTCAGCGCATTGATGAACATCGCGTGCAAGTCAATAATTTTGCATTTCTTTTCAGCGGCAATATCTTTCATTGCTGCAACATACATATCAAGGCGTATATTCCCTTCATTTTTAACATCTTCCTGAATAATTGTCGGAGTTAACAGTACAACCTGAGCACCGGCCGCCTGACCTTTATCGACCATTTTGGCAACGTTTGCTTTGTAGGTATCAAGTACAGCCTGCTGATGTGGTGCACCAACTCGGTGCCAAACATCGTTGATGCCAACACTGATAAAGGTGAAAGCCGGCTTTTCAGCAAGTTTCATATCTTTCTCAAAGCGTGGTTCCATATTTTCGGCTTTTTGACCACTGACACCGGTGTTGATGATAACAGGTTTAAGATCGGGGTAATTTGTGTTCAGAACATATTGTGCTAACCGAACATAACCACCCTGTGCGGTAATGCTGTCACCCATGAATGCCAGTTTGTCGCCAGCTTTTACAAGCAGCTCAACCTTTTCCTGCGGAGCGTTGGCCGCTAAGGTCAGAGCATCAGGTAGAACTTTGGATAAATCAGTACCAATTTTTACTGGTTCTGCACCAAATACGCATACTGCCAATGTCATGGCACCGAGTAAAATACTCGTTTTCAACCACTGAAAACTTTTCATGTTAAAACTCCTCGCTATATTTTTATTTATAGACACATTGCATTCTTGATGGTTTTAATACAAGTGTTTATTTTTATTTACCGAAAGTAATTCCCTGCCAGTCATCTGTGCGAAAAGGCAATGCTGGCAAGTTTGCTTTATTATACAGGTTGCAAATAGGATTATCGGCCCAGGCATAACGGACAGCAACTGGTTTAACGATTTTATCGTTCCATACCACTATAGTGTCACCGTCAATTTTTGCATTAGCCCAACCCCATACCGAAACTGCCGTGTCATGCTGCAACACCATATTTTCACTGAAGATAGCAGGCATTCGCACATCAGCAAATGTCGTTAATGTTATGATAATTAAAGATAAAACAAAACAAAACCGCATAAACATAATATTTCTCCTGAACTGATATAGCTTATTGATACGATTGTATTTTAGACGTGGTGATTATGTCAAGGGAGATATGGGATGAATGGGAAGAATGGGAGATATGGGTAATTTTTTCAACAAACCCATTCCTCCTATTCTTCCCATAATTCTCGAAATTCTCAATTCTCAATTCTCAATTCTCAATTCTCAATTAAAATTCCCCCATCCAACTATTGACTTCCTCATCCGAAATGCGTAAACTTACCAAGTTTGTGGCTGATACCGCGGTCCCTGCTGCGGAGGCTTGCTTGATGCAGGAAATCTGAGGCTGCGAACGCAAATTAATTATCCTCATAAAATGAGGAATTAAGGGAGGCCTTTAATGGCTTTAGTATCAATGAAAGAGTTGCTGGAAGCCGGCGTACATTTCGGTCACCAGACTCAGCGTTGGAACCCGAAGATGAAAAAATTCATCTACGGCGCTCGCAACGGAATTTACATCATCGACCTGCATGAGACCCTGCGTCGCATGGATGATGCCTACAACTTTATGCAGTCTATCTCCAGCAATGGCGGTCAGATTCTGTTTGTCGGCACCAAGAAACAGGCACAAGATGCTGTATTCGAAGCCGCTCAGAAATGCGGCATGCACTTTGTAACTTCCCGCTGGTTAGGCGGCATGATGACCAACTTCCCAACCATTCAGCAGAGAATTCGCCGCATGCGCGAACTTCGCCAGATGTCCGAAGATGGCACATTTGAAAAACTGCCGAAAAAAGAAGTTATCAAACTGCGCGAAGAATTAGCAAAACTCAACCGCGTATTAAGCGGTATCGAACACCTGCGCGGCACCCCGGAAGCATTATTCATAGTTGACGTGAAGAAAGAACATATCGCCGTATTGGAAGCTGTACGTTTAGATATTCCTATCATCGCTATCGTTGACACCAACTGCGACCCGGAAATGGTTGACTACGTAATTCCTGCAAATGATGACGCTATCCGCGCCATCCGCTTAATCGCCAACAAAATGGCAGACGCAGTTATCGAAGGCAGAAATGAATATGATGCCAAGATGGTTGAACTGTACGGCGATCAGGGTTACACCAGCGACTTATCACCGTTCCGCCCATTGCCTGACCAACCAATCGTTGAAGTTGAAGAAGGCGAAGAAGAAGATGAAGACGAAGAAGAGATTGAAGTCGATCTGTCTGATATCGAATTCGTAGAACTTAGCGAAATTGATATCGATGGCATTGTAGCTGAAGCTGTTGAAGAAGAAGAAATCGTTCCTGAAGACGAAAAGTTCTACGAAAAAGCTAAAGAACTCGGCGTTATCAACGAAGAAGATTAATTTTAATTAGCGGGGCAACATTAACCCTTGTCCCGCATTGTTATTACGAGGAGAATTCAGATGGCAGAAATTTCCGCCTCTATGGTAATGGACCTGCGCCAGAAGACCGGCGCAAAAATGATGGACGCAAAGAAAGCTTTAGTTGAAGCTGATGGCGATATGACCCGCGCTATTGAATTGTTGCGCGAAAAGGGCCAGGCTGACGCTTCAAAGCGCAGTGGCCGCAGCACCGCAGAGGGACTTATTGTAACCCTGCAGAGTGAATGCAAATGTGCTGCTTCAATGATTGAGCTTAATTGCGAGACCGATTTCGTAGCTAAGAATGACGAGTTCAAGAAAGTTGCTGACGAAATGGCAGTATTTGTACTAAAAAGTGATAAAGCTGAATTGAGTGCTGATGATTTACCGGAAGATAAAGCTGCAATTATAACAGCAGCAATCGCTAAAACCGGCGAAAATATGAACTTCAAACGCGGCAAAAAGCTGGCATCAGCTAACGGCGTGGTTGAGACTTATATTCACCTGGGCGGTAAAATCGGCGTGTTGGTACAGATTGATGGCGCGAAAGGCGACGCAGTTGCCGCTCTTGCTAAAGACCTTGCCATGCAGGTTGCCGCCGCATCACCTGAATACCTGAGCCGTGAAAACGTTCCGGAAGCAGTTATCGAAAGCGAAAAAGAAATCTATCGCAACCTTGCCCGCAACGAAGGCAAGAAAGAAGAGTTCCTGGATAAAATCGCTGTCGGCCGCTTGGATAAGTTTATGAAAGACAATTGTTTGCTTGAACAGACTTTCATTAAAGATACCGATAAGCAAATCAAAGATATCGTAGCTGAAGTATCAAAAGCTGCCGGCGCACCGCTGACAGTAGCCGCCTTCGTACGTTATCAATTAGGACAGTAGTTTTTAATTAAAAATTGAAAATTGAGAATTAAATACCAAAACATAATCGGACGGATTAATTTAATCCGTCCGATTTTTAAATTACAGAACTCGCTTATGTTCAGGAAATAACGGGCAACCATAAGGGATTGCCCTTACAATATATGTAAAAAAAAATCCTATGATATTAAACGTCACCGAGACGGTGACGCCACGTTTTCTCTCTTCACTCTTCACTCTTCACTCTTCACTTTTCACCAACGCTGTGCTTTTCCTCACCTTCAAGCTGGTTTTATTCCATTCAATCAAGTTGCGATAGCTGACTTTTCCGCGTTTGTCTGCCATATCCATGGCTAACTGGGCAGCACGCGAGCCTAATTGGCGCAGGTTCAGTGAGATGGCGGTAAGCGGCGGCTGGTTTAACTCGCTGAAAATATCGTCGAAACAGATTAACGATACGTCTTCAGGAACTGACATGCCGTGGGTCTTAAGTGCGGTTTGAATACCAAATGCGGTTGTTTCGTTATATGCCAACACGGCGGTGAATGGATTAAATGTTGGTATCATTTTTTCCATATCAGTTCTTACTTTTTCGATTACATTAGCGAAATCATGCGCTCTTTTGGGTACATCAATATAATATTCCTGCATTTTCATACCGTATTCAGCTATCAGATTTCTAAAGTTTTCAGCACGTTCTGGATTGGAGACTTTATCGCCATTGCGAATGCCAACCCACAATAACTCGCGATGTCCGAGGTTGTGAAGATATTCGATGGTTTCTTTTTGTCCGGTGGAAGGGTCTATTTCAATACGGGGCAAGGTGATATCGGCGTTATTTGAAAATACCACCAGAATAGTTTCGTCTTCTTTATCCAGTTCCGGCAAAATATGCTTGTAAATGAATCCAGGCACGATTAACGCGTCAATGCGCAGTTGCTGCAGGTATTTCACTCCGCGCTCAACCTCGGTCAATCGGGGAGACGGGCCGATAATCAGCAGGTCGCACTCGCCTTTGCGTACTTCCTGATCCACACCGCAGACAAATTCGCTCCAAAACCCCAGATGGTCCGGTGTATTCAGCAATAATCCAATAGTCATTGATCGCCGGCTATGCAGTACCTGGGCATGGTAATTAGCCTGGTACCCTAAACTTGCCGCCAGCTCTTCTACCCGGTTGCGCGTCGCCGCGCTTACCACAATGTTGCTGCGCGAGTGATTCAGCACCGATGAGATAACCCCCACCGAACAACCCGCCATAGCAGCAATATCTTTCAAAGTAACTTTTTTACGTGATGGCATAATGCACCTCTGTTAATAAAATAATTAATTTTTATATAAAACACAAGTGATTAATGATTAAGTTTTAATTAAAACTGCTTTTTATCAGATATCTGGCATAATATGACATCAATAATGTATAATTATCCAATAAATATCACGAAAATTCAGGAGCCTTTTATGAAACATTCAATATTGTGGAGAATTATGCTGATGATGGGAGCTTTTAGCATGGGAATTAGCAGTGTTTTCGGCGCGGATGCTTTCACGCCGGCGCAATATAGCCGCATGGTATTTTTTGGCTCATCAACTACCGATGGCAATACATATCCAACGTTAATTCAACAGGCATTGGCAGAGGCGAAACATCCGGTTCCACTTTGTATTAATGCCGGTATTGGTGGTAATGTCGCTGCGGAAATGCTGAAAAGAATAGATAGGGATGTTCTGTTTTATAAGCCGACTATGGTGATTATACAATCCGGGTCGAACGATGTAAGCCGCAAGGTGCCAATTGATGATTATATTCAAACTGTCAAAAAGATAATAGAACGTTTACAGGCTGAAAAGATTCTGGTGATTGCAGTTACCACAAATATACGCGGCGAGAAACTGATTGCAGATGAAAAGACAGTGGTAGAGTTCAATGACGCACTTCGCAAGTTGGCGGAAACGCAGAATGTTCGCATAGCTGATTCTTTTTCCCTGCAGGCGAAGGCGCGCACCGATGGCAAATTAGTTATCGAGAATGACGGCCTGCACCCGAATTTCCTGGGGCAAAGCCTTATTGCCCGCGCAATTCTGGATGTGATGGGATTTGCTGATGTGCCGGTACCCGCCAAACAGAATATTAAAATGTATCCTGGCGTCATTACAGAATGGCAGATAAAACCAGTTGCAGACGGCAAAGTGCTGGATGAACAGTCGGTGGCAGCATTGGCAATAGATGAAAGCTGGGTTAAATACAAACTGCCTGAAATAGACGTGATGACCAACTGGTGGCTGGACAGCGAACGCCAGCGCGGATTCGCGGTATCGCTATCAACATGTATTGGCAAGGCCAAAAGGTATTACGGCATTGCAAATATCGATGCGGAAAAACCCCGCGATGTATACCTGAATACCGGTGCCGGTCTGCAAACCATCTGGCTGAATGGCAAACGAGTGTATAAAAATGTTGAATACACCGGCTGGCACGCCGGTCGCGAACGCCTGCCGGTAAAACTGCAAGCCGGCAAAAATGTGCTGGTAATAGAAGCAGTTGATAATTTCTTTTTGAGTGCTACTGATGTGATGGAGTGGTAGTTTTAATTTAAATAGTTGATATTGCTATCAATAATTGACGCACTGCGTGACCAATTGAGATAGAATTATTATAAGTTCTCATTTATTTAATTAGGCTGACTGTTGCCGCCTGGAATTGGTGATATAAGATGAAAGGTTAGCAATCATTGGGGGAGCCGGGCTGCGACCCTGTTCCACACGGTGACTGAAATTTGACAAGAACTCTTAAAATTACAACCCTTAATTCTCAATTTTCAATTCTCAATTCTCAATTGTAAACCGTCAACTATACTTAACGATTTCTACTTCTTTTCCGCGGGAGCGGAGTTTTTGGGTTAGCAGATCTACCAGGTGGAACTTCAGTCCCAGGTGAACGGGGAGTTCCGGGTTCTGATGGGCGGGGTTTAACGCGCAGCCAAGAAGGATAGTGATTTCGTCTGCCAGCCGCAGTTGACGGGCTATCTCTTTTGCCGGGTCGATATTTGCCTTTTCTGCCACCATGGGGGATACTGTCATAGGTGCGGGACGTTTTCCATACATGTATGATATGTCGTGGACGTTCACCCGGGCACGCGGTCGGGTTAGCCGCACTTCATCAAAACTGTCTATTGCGTGCATGATGGTGATGACGCCTTCCGTCACCAGGTCGACGCCTTCCATCTCGGTAGTGGGAGGGAGTTCGCGGTTGTAGTTGCCAGCCATATTAATTGCCATCGAACGTTTCAACTCGCGACCCAGCAGTTTCGCGGTGGTTCCGCCGCAGATAATCTTTACCCCTTCCCGTTTGGTAAACTCTGCTGCCATTTTTTTGTCATCTTCTTTTTTAGCCGGCGGCCCAATAGCCAGAGTCAGCTGCCGGTATGACCGACAGTGCATTACCGCAACCGTCACATCATCGCCGGTATTGCAGCGGTACAGGTTTTGTGCCGCTTCTATCAGATTATCGGCGACTTCCTCTGCCTCTACATCCTGTGATACCAGCGCTTCTATATGGGTGGCAATCGGGTCCCAACGCCATCCCAGCGGTTCGCGGCCGCCGATGCCGGCGTGAATCAACCCGTCCGACACCGCCACCAGGTAATCGCCTTCATTAAGGTCAACTGCTGCCTGTCTGATGATGAAATTACCGATACTTTTTTCTTCCCAATGAGGATTAGCCAATGCGCCGGCTTGGAAAACGAAAACGGCAGGATTGTCGAAGTCGACTATTTCCGCGTGACCATCGGCATCGATTCGTATAATGGTAAATGTCGAGTATGCAAGGTTTCGCACTTTACAGGTAGGCAGGGTAGCGGCGATGGTCTCTACCACGTCATTTAATGGCAAGTGTTCACATGCCATGGTAAGGGCGATTTTCTGCGTCAGTGTTGATAATATATTGGCCTTCACCCCGCTGCCCAGTCCGTCGGACAGCACCAGCACCGTCTCTTTGCCATCGCGATGCATGGCAACTGAGTCGCCGCAAAGTTCCTCACCCGCCTTATTCATTTGTCGATATTGCACATCTATAAACATTTTAAATACCAGTAGGTTTTACCTACAATCCCAATTATTCACCACAAAGGATCACAAAGACCGCAAAGAAAAACTTTTTTAAATAGCTCTTTGTGTTCCTTGTGTTCTTTCGCGGTGAATAAAAAACATCAATTTTAGTAACTTACTGTTGACATTATTCTTCTTCATCATACAGCCGGATTAATCTTGTCAGCAGCACCTTCGTTTCCGCGGTTGTTTCACCCAGCAATCCGGCGATTTCCTGTGCTACCCGCATCTGTTTTTCAATCACTTGGCGCGCTTTCCCCAGGGTTTCCTGTTTTACCAGTTGGTGTTTGTCGCGACGGTTGACATCGTCGGTGACATTGATATAAATCGCGATGGTCATATCTTCATCGGTAACCGGGAATATTGACTCGCGCAGCACCAGGTCGTTGTGTGCCAATTCCTGGCGAATAAAGGGCGCACGGGTGCGCTGTACCCGTTCAAATGGCGTCGGATCTAATAATACCCGAATTGGCCTGCCTATAATTTCTGATAGGGTGGTGTTGAATAAATGTTCAAACGCCGGGTTAGCGTCAAGAATGCGCAGCGCGGAGTCGATGACTACAATGCCGTTGGGGGTGCTGCGAATGACGACGCCGGCAAAACTTTCTGCCCGCGACCGCATATATGGTATGCACATTTCCGCTTCCGCCATCCCCTGAAATACCGCGATTGCCTTGTCGCGGCAGGTATCGTATCCGCATGCTCCGCAGTTGTGTTCATCGGCGGGTGTGCGTTTTCCGGTTCGACGCAGGATAGCCGCCATTTCCTCTGAATCTGGCAATGGTAAAATTAATGGTTCTGGCGGGTAGCATGCCTGAATACAATTTGGTGTCGCGCCGTGTCCAAAGCGGTCAACCGCCAGCAGCGACGCCCGCCTCGCCAGTGGAGATGGACCGGTCAATGAACCGGGTCCGTTAATGCACCCGCCAACACATGCCAGCGGTTCGATCAGCTTGATTCCATCCAGATTCGGCAATTCAGCGAGGAGTTCCATCACCTCGCGCAGTCCACTGATGGAGATTATCTCTGTAGCCAGCAAGTCTGTCGGCAAGTCGGCGCTGCGAATCATGCCGTTTGGCAGCGGAAAAATGCGGGCGATTCCCACCGGCGGGTGGTCATATTCAGCTTCGCCATTGCCGTAGATATCAATGCCATCTTCTGAAAGCCAGTTCGCGAGTTCGTCAAATGTCAAAGCTGCCGCAATATTTGCTTCCGTTGCCTCGCCTTTTTTTGCCACACATGGGCCGATGAATACCACCGGGGTATCTTCGCCATATTCTTCGCGCAGCAATTGTGCGTGGGCAACCATCGGCGACACTATCGGAGCCAGGTTTTCAACTAATTCTGGATGGAACCTGGTGATTAAGTTCACCACTGCCGGACAGGCGGTGCCGATGATGGGAATGGGAGATTTCTTTGCAAAATCTGCGGTAGCGCGAGCGATAGCTTCGGCGGTGCGGGCGGTATCTTCAACCCGGCTGAAACCGATTTTTTTCAAAGTGGCAATTATTGCCGGTAATTTTTTATCATAAATACCGGCGGCAGATGGCGCCAGACTGGCGATAACCTGCCTGCCCGATGCCAACAACCCGCGGACTATTTCTACATCGCTGCGTACTTGTTTTGCTTTTTGCGGGCAAACAGGCACGCAACCGCCGCATCCGATACAGCGCAGATGTTCAACCTCGGCGTGTCCGCTCAATACCCGAATCGACTTCACCGGGCAGTAACGCACGCATTTATAACAGTCTTTGCAATCAACTTTATTTATTGTTATCAGGTTCATTCTTAACCACCTTGATTTCATCAAACAGCTTTCGCGCAGCATCTAAATTGGGAACAGAATATATTGTGCCATCTACTTCGACAGATACGCCATCGCGGCAATTTTCTTTGCAAAATGCTCCGCAAACAGTAATTTTATCAGTTAATCCATCCTGGCGAACCAACGCGGTAAAGGCATCGAGGATATTATACGCGCCTTTCAAAAAACAACTGGAACCGATGCACACTTCTATTTTACTCATTTTTTGTGCCTCTTTTCTGTCGGGTTTCTGTTTTTTGTTTATTAACGTGCAATTTTCGCGACAACACCGCTAATCCAGACGACAGGTCTTCATTTTGAACTATCACTCCTTCCGGCACTTTCAGAGTGGCGGGGGTAAAGTTCCATATCGCAGTTATGCCGCCGCGAATCATGCGGTCAACCGACTTTTGCGCTTCTTCTTCAGGCAGGGTGAGGATGGCTATTTTAACGTGCATTCTCCGCGCTAATTCTGATAGTTTTTCAATCGGCAATATTGGTTTGCCATGAATTGTCGTCCCGATTTTTCGCAAGTCATTATCAAAGGCGGCTATTATCTGCACCCCGGCGCGTCCCAACCCGGAATATCCCATTAACGCGGCACCCAGGTTGCCGGCACCAACCAGAAAAGCCTCGCGCTCGTTATTCCATCCCAGGAAGTTTTCAATAGCGGTTATCAGTTGTTCGATAGGAAAACCGATACGGGGACGGCCAACCACACCAGTGCTGGCAAGGTCTTTGCGCACCTGTACGGGGTCAAGCTTCAGCATATCCGCAATTACCGCGCCGCTGATATCAACAGCACCATCCTGATGCAACTGGCGCAGGATATGCAGGTATCCCGGAAGCCGCTTAATAGTAGGAATCTTCGCCGTTTTCTCAATTCGGTTGACCATATTGTCCCCCAAAAAAGTCTATGACTTTTATATCGATATTTTTTTATCAATATATAACATGTGGTGGCAAATAGTCAAGAGGGGGAGGGGGTGAAGAGAGAAGGATGATGAGAGAAGAGTGAAAGTCAATTGAGAATTGAGAATTGAGAATTTTCTCTGAAACTTGTAAATAATATCGACTTCATCCGATTTCAACTGAATGTAATCGGTTTTACCCGAAAACTGAAAACTGAAAACTAAAAACTGAAAACTGTCAAAAAATATTTAATCGGTTTAACAGGATAAATAAAAGTTTTGTTTAATAATTGATACAACAATCTTATTACACCAATTTTAAAGGACATTTATATGAAAAAGTTTGAAGCTATTCGTTTTGTAAACGGTTTATCCTTTGACCTTATGTTTGACGGTGAACGTTTTCTGGGTATCGGCGAGGTGCGGTATCAGCATAAACAGTTGCGGTCAGCGCAGTTGCCGTGGATCGTTTACACCGAGTCCGAACACGGTTTTCGGTTTGAACCGAATCGGCTGATTGATGTTGAACACGATGGCGATGCAGTTACCCTGGTATTCGCTGGCGACGGCACCTGGCTGCCGCGATTGCAGGAAGCCGATGCGATGGGCGATTGCCGGGTTGCAACACGCCGGGTAGCGAATCCATCAGTTACTTTCAAATGGTCATTCCGTCCCATTACTGAAAATATTTACGGCAATGAATGGCCGGGATTGGCGATGCAGGTTGCTGTTGAGGCACCCGGACAACCGATACATTGGCTGATTGAAGATACTACCTGGGAATTAGGCGGCAACGCAAAAGGTTGCACACTTATTCAGCAGGATGTCTCTGCCATTGATCTTGAACAGTCGGTTAAGGAAGGAAGCGCTTTTTCCACCATTGAAAAGTTCTTTACCGATGGCTGGGGAGGCGCATACCCGATGGATATGCTGCCGCGCTGTGCCGGTTCAGCACAATGCGACTTTCAGGTAAAAGACGACCTGGCAATGTGCATTTATTCTGAAAGGCCAGGTCTTACCCGGGCGCGTATCGACAAGTTTGCCAATGAAGATGTCATACATTACACTGACCGTCCTTTCTTTAAATTAGGCGAGTCTGTCAGCGCGCCGGAGCGTAAATTGGTGGTTTTCCAGTCCGGGCAAACGCTGAAAAAGCATGAATGGCGCAACCTGTGGTTGGATGTATTCACCTACACTCGTCAGCAGATTCTTGCTGAATACGACTTTCAATTGGAAACACCGCGGCCATCACTTCATGCACATCTGTGGGATGACGATTTGAAAGCGCGCGGCGCAACTTGGACTAATGATTTGAAGGCTGCTTTGCCGGCTTATAGCAAATTAGGTTATCGCGATGTTTTCACACACGGAGTGTGGGATTCCATCACCAGCGACCCGAAACTTACCAGTGCCGATGGCAATATCTGTTGTCCGTATCGATTCCGTTACGCAGAGATGTTTGGCGGCGATGCCAGCATGAAGGCATTGGGTGATATCGCGAAAAGTGTTGGGATGGGTATTTTCCAATGGTACAGTTTTCACCTGTCAAAACTTGCACCGATATGGAAAGAACACCCCGAATGGGTACTTCACGAGGCAAATGGCGATCAATATGACGCCAATTATGGCAGTTTATGGGCGGGCAGGTTGAACTCTCCTTATGGGCAGTGGTTTGAGGCAGATATCAAACATTCCTGCACCGCTGCGGGAACCGCTGGTATTTTCTGGGATTCTTATCAAAACCTTGGGCTTACCGCTGTTGACTGGGGTTCAGCGGATAAATGCCCGCAGGCTGATATCATCTGGGATATGCAGTCGCGCCAGCAGAAGATGGGCCTGCGCCATCGCTGCGAAATAACCACCATTTTTGGCGTCAGCCAGGTTGCAATGTTCGGATTTGCTGCCGATAAGTTCCGTCGCCGTTTGTGGGATGACGCAGTTGCAGGCGACTGGGCATTTTCATTGATAGACACCTCACCGGGATTTTTCTCGAATACTTATGCGTTCGGCACCAGCAGGTTAAATGCTGATCAATATTTCTGGCTTACTGCTCATCGCTGTATCCCCGGCATTGGCGCACGTCCATGGGAATCATCAAAGCATGACGGCAACAGTCCGCAGATGCTGCCAGGCGGCGACCAGATAGAAGAATTTGCCAGAGTCAATCATATATTCAACAAATGCGAACCGCTGATGCATCGCCTGCGCCTGACCGAAGGCGGCAATTACGTAATATGGGAAAACGAATCCGGTCAGCCAGCAGTAATCTGGGCATTCAAAGATGTCGAAGTGAATATTACCAAGCCATTCACCGCGAAAGCCGGTGAGGTGTATGTAATTGGTGAAGATGGCGTAGCAGAGGAATTAATAATTAATAATTAATAATTAAAAATTACGAAGGCTATTGCATAATTTAGTATAAATCAGGGACTGACACCGAGTGGCGAAGCCGCGAAGGTGTCTGTCCCAACTGGGTGTAGGTGTTGTGGTAGGCGAAAACCACCCCGACCTTCGGCCACCCCTCCTTGGCAAGGAGGGGAGTTTGAAATGAAGGTTTTGATTATTAAAGCAGTCATTATATTATCAAGTAACTACCATAACTCCCCTCCTTGCCAAGGAGGGGGCAGGGGGTGGTCTGGACTTCTTTGTGGTAAAATCAAGCGGAGATTTCTACTATGCGCCTTTTCATAGCAATAGACTTATCTGCGGATATACAGGCGGAAAATAGCCGTCTGGTGAAGGAACTCGGGTTGCGTGAATACTCGGGGGTGCGGATTGTTCCTTCTCAAAATATCCACCTCACATTAAAGTTCATTGGTGATTTTGATGACCGTAAGATACCAGGATTATGTGCTGCGATAAGAGAATCAATTGCAGAAGTATCGCCATTCAGAATTACTCTCAATAGTTGCGGCGTTTTCCCGCCGCGCGATAATGTTAACGTCGTTTGGACTGGCGTCAGCGATAAGGCTGGCAAGTTAAACAATCTCGTTAATCAGATAGATGAAACATGTTTGCTATTTAATATCCAGAAAGAAAAACGGAGTTTTACACCGCATTTGACCATTGCCCGGGTGAAACGGGAGTGCCGGGATTCAGAAGTTATTCGAAGAAAAATCCAGTTGGCAATCCCAAAAGAAATCACCCAAACGGTAAATGAAATAATCTTGTTTGCGTCAGATTTGCGGTCAACCGGCAGTGTTTACACAGTGGTTGAGAAATTTGAATTATCTGCCAAATAATAATTTTTTCAATCGGACTGATCCGACCAAGCTGTCTGATTAATTGTTAAATATCTCTTTATTTCCTTGTTACCAACACACAACATTTGATATAATGAAACAGTTAAAATGCTTAACCGGTTTAAAATAAAAGGAATCATTATGAAAAAGAATCTCCTCTTCTTATTTCTCATCACTTTTTTGTTTGTCCTGCTCATTCCTGCCTTTGCCGGCGAGAATATGATTGGACGACAGAGCCAGAATGAAGGGATAAAAGTATTGCCCGCCAAAGGCAAAATTACCATTGACGGCAACCTGAAGGATTGGGATTTGTCAGGACGTATCTGGTCATTTGCCGACAGCAATGTTCGCAACCGTTTTTCTGTTGAGGTGGCGGCGATGTGGGATAAAGACAATCTTTATCTGGCGGCCAAATGGAAAGACCCGACGCCCATGTTCAGTATGATCAACCCGGCGTTTAACCCGCAGGAAGGCTGGAAGTCGGACTCGTGGCAGATGCGGGTTTTAACCGACCAGATCAGCCATGTTACTACCTGGTATTATGGCGAGAAAAATATGCCTGCGATGCATGTTACCCATGCAGCAAATGGCACCGGCGACCCGCAATTTTTGCTATTTAAAGAAAACAGCACCGAACTGGGGCAAGGCGTTGAAATGGCGTACCAGATGGATGCTGATAAAAAGGGATATGTTCAGGAAATTAAAATTCCGTGGGAGATAATTTATAAAAAAGTACCGGAAATAAAAGCCGGTTTGATATTCAAACTGGGAAACGAATTCTTATGGGGCGACCCAACCGGTAAGGTTTGGCCGATTCATCGCTATGCTGATAATATGCAGACTGGTGTCACATCGCGCGAGTTTTATTGGACCAATACCAGGGCATGGGGAAATGCTGAATTAGTGGCGGCCGGCAATGTGCCAATACGCCAGTATATCAGCGATGTAGAGAAATTGCTCGGCACTCTCCCCATCCGTGTGACCATTCCGGCAAAGGCAGCGCGATTTACCATCGCCATTGATGCGGAAGATGGACACCGGATACGCAACCTTGCCGGTGATTTTGTTCCTGAAGACTATACCGTTTCTGTAAAAAAAGGACAGCGCGTAGTAGAGGTAATGTGGGATTGCCTGGATGATAATGGCAAGCCGGTATCACCGGGTAAATATAAAATCGTTGGTCTGTCGCAAGATGGAATTGGCGCGGAATATGACATGTGTTTTTATAACCCGGGAACCCCGCCGTGGCAAACTGTCAGCGGTGCCGGTGCCTGGGGTGCCGACCATACCGGTCCGTCATCAGTAGTGACATCCGGCGATTGGATGATTTTAGGCTGCCCGGCGGTAGAAGGCGGTTCCGGTATATTCGCCATTGCGCCGGATGGCAAGAAGAAATGGGGTGAAAAACGTGGTGCGCCGGTAATTGCTGCTGATGCAAATTACGTTTATGCCATTACCACATCAGCCTATACTGAAGGGGCTTTTTGCCGGTTTGACAAAGCGACTGGTGCAAACAAACCATTCATTATAGATGGTAAAGTGCGGCCATTTGAATTGATGTTGGATGATATTTTTGGCGAAAAGATTAAATCAAAAGTAACCAGTGTGGCAGTGAATGCCGGAATTATTGTCATGGCATTAAATGATGGAACATTGGCATTTCTTGATGCAGATAGCGCAGCAATGAAGAAAACTCTAAAGATAAAGGATGCCGGTATAACCTCGTTGGCAATTAATAATAAAGAAGGCAAGTTGTTCGCGGTGCAATCCGGCAAATTAGTCAGTTTGAATATGGAAACCGGCGAGACGACAGCAATACCCGCGCAAGGTTTGGGGAAAGCGGTTGGACTGGCGGTTGACCTTGATGGCAATCTGGTTACTGCTGACGGCGGTTCGGATTGCCAGGTGAAGGCTTATACTACGACAGGCATACCGGTTTACACCTGCGGCAAAAAGGGCGGTCGTCCGATTCGCGGCACCTGGGACCCGGAAACAATGCGCCAGATGAGCGCCGTTGCGGTAGACAGCAAAGGCAATATCTGGGTGGTGGAACAATGCGAGACACCACGCCGGGTGTCGGTGTGGGGTAAAAATGGAAAACTGGTTCGCGATTATATTGGTAATTCAGGATACGCCGGAACAGATTGTTTCCTGCATGATGAAGACCCTACCCTGGCATACGCCGGACCGGTGGAAATGAAACTTGACCGCGCTAATAATTCGTGGAAAGTAACCCAGGTGCTGTGGGTGCCGGATTTCGCAGAAGGTGAAAGATTCTTTGCTTCACCACACAGTGCGGGTGACTGGGGGCAATCGTCCATCATTACCAGTTCAGCCAGCGGGAAAAAGATATCTTACTTATATGCATATAAAGGCCCGTCGGTGGTATTCATGAAACGCGGCGGGTCATGGCAGCCGGTTGCCGCCATTGGTTCAGTAGCAGATTTTCGCGTAGATGAACCATCTGTTCCCGACCCGTTTGTCGGGCAGAATCCAAAGGATGGCGTATATTGGAATGACAATAATAGAGATGGCAAAGTGACGTTGAATGAATGTACCATCGTCAAAGGCGGCTTGCAATATGGCGCATCCTGGGCAGGATTCCTGGGTGCTGACATGAGCATTTACGGTCACGGTCTGGTGCGATATAAACCGATTCGTTTCACCGATGATGGCGCGCCGGTATATGGACCAGATAGTTTGATTAACCTTGGCGGTGGCTACAACGGCAGCCTGGCTCCCGCGGGAAATACCGACTTGCTGTTCTGTCTGACATATAACAATTATCCTGGGCCTACTCCCGGCATGTTGGGAGTAGACGCGAAAACCGGCAATGTGCGCTGGTCTTACCCCAATCCTTATCCGGGAGTACATGGCTCGCATAATGCCACCATGCCAAAACCGGGATTAATGATTGGCGCGCAGAAGATTTGTGGTGCAGTAAAAGTTAGCGATAAAATCGGCTATGTCGCATTAGTTCGCGGCAACTTGGGGCAGGATTTCCTGTTCACTGATGACGGACTGTATGTTGGCGCGTTGTTCCAGGATGGCAGACTTCCATCGGATGGCTTGCCGGATAAAGAAATTTCCCTGCGCGGTATGCCAATGGAAGGATTTTCCGAGGGTGGCGAACCGTTTAACGGTGTATTCGTGAAACAGGTTGACGGTAAAATCAGGCTGACCACCGGAATGGCGCGCGAAGCAGCGATGATACTGGAAGTCAAGGGATTGGAGACTATTGAGAAAATTAAGCCGCTTGAATTGAAACTGGATATGGCAACCATCATCAAGGCTGACGCTGAAAATATGGCGCGGGCAAAAGTAGCGACAGAGCCAAAAGTATACAATCTTGTACGCGCTGCAGTCGCTCCAAAGATTGATGGCAATCCGGTGGAATGGAAAGATGTTGCGGCGATGCCGATAGAACGCAAAGGCCAGCCAGATAATGGCAGTGTGAAACTGACTTATGACGATGTGAATTTATACGCGTTATTCGAAGTATCCGACTCAACACCGTGGATGAATGAAGGTAAAGATTTCACCCGTCTGTTCAAGACTGGCGACGCGGTGGATATCCAACTCAGCAACGTTGCCGGCGGCAAATTGCACAATGACCCGAAAGCAGGCGACCTGCGGGTAGTGATATCGCAATTGCAGGGAAAACCGGCGGCGGTATTAATGATTCCGGTAGACCCAACCGCGCCGAAAACATTATCGAAAAACTACACCACCGGTTGGACCAAGCATTTTGACCGGGTAGAACAGCTTGCCGACGCCAAAGTTGCGGTGAAAATAGACGGCAAACGCTACTTCGTAGAAGCAGCAATCCCGCTGGCAAACCTTAACCTGACACTGAAACCCGGCACCTCAATCCGCGGCGACGCCGGCTTCATCTCATCCAACGCCCTCGGCATCATCAACGTCGCCCGCACCTACTGGTCAAACCAGGCGACCAACCTGGTGAACGACGAACCCCTCGAAGCCTGGCTTTATCCTAATAGTTGGGGTGAGATTGTGGTTAAGTAAAAGAATGTAGGGGCAACCCATGTGGTTGCCCCTGATGTGAGTTATGTGAATTATGGGAAAGATGGGAGTTATGTATTTTTATCTTTCCCTTTTCTTTTTATAATACATTGTGGTAATATTTACTTATAAATTAGTTTGTATAGTTAAGGAAGCTAATAATGACTAAAGAAAAATTTTCATGGCTTGTAGCTATGCTTTGTTGTTCATATTTTATGTATTCAATGTTGATAACTATTTCATCAATGTATTCATATGGTAATTTTCCTTCTATTCATTTTGTTCTTGCATTATTATCTTCAGTTATTGCTCTAACACTATTTAAAAAAAATAGTATAGGAATGAAGCTTTCAATTATATTTCCAATTGTAATTATTACCGTTAATTCTTTGAGTAATACTGAGTTTAGCATATTAATGTATGTAGCGATAATTCCATCCTTCATAATAAGTTTATATCTAAAAGATAAAGTGCGTGAGTTTAGTGATGAAATATTAAATGATTCAGGGAAATCAGGTAAAAGTGTTGGTATGAAAATCTTATCAATTATTTATTCTGTCAGTATCCTTTCTCTCGTACTATCTGTTTTTTATTTTGATCAGAATATTAATGTAATCTATTTTTTAAGTATAATTTCATTTTTGGTTATTTTTCATGGTATGTTGTTTTACGTTGGCAACGAAGTTGCACGAAAAATTGCAGTTTTGTTTCCTTTTGTATTATTGTTTTACCTCATTTTATTTATATTAACTTCGTGGAATTCGCTGACTGATGGATTTTTCGGAGCCTTACAACTCTATATTTCTTCAATATATGGTTTTGCAATATTTATAATTCTATTTCTTTTATCCCTTCCACATTACAAATGGAAAAAGAAGTTAAAGGTAGCTGAATCCGTTACTGATATAATCGCAAAGAATGATACTCATAATGATTAAAGAAAAATGGATATGGTTTTATAATGAGAATTAAGCTGCCGAACTGCGGAATGCCGGGGACGGCATTCCCTACAATAGATTTGTGGTTTTAAAGTATGTTATATTCATAATTTATAAAGGTTAAATTTACTCTTTTTCATTTGACAACCACCACGTCATTTATCATACTAACAATATATTCAAATGAGTGCTGCAAAGTGCTGTAAGAGAGAATAAAATGACTGCTTTTAACATTGATTTTGATGCTTGTCCTGTTGAACTGCGTGACGGTTTGCAGGAGATTATTGCCCATCGCATTGACCGTTTTGGTGATGGTATTCTGCTTAGTTTCATACCGGGGAATGAAGGCTTTGCCATTACTGCTATTGATGATGAGGTAACTATCAGTTATGGCACTAAAAGCGACGCTTTTCGCGCTTTAGGATGTATATTAGGCGGAACTACTGCCGCTGAACAGACATCAAGTTTTAATATGCTGGGGGCAATGATAGATGTGTCGCGTAACGGCGTTTTGACGGTGCCGGCGGCAAAGCATTTTTTGCGTTGCTGTGCGCTGATGGGCTTGAATATGATTATGCTCTACAGCGAGGATACCTATGAAGTGCCGGGGGAACCGTTTTTTGGCTATCTGCGCGGGCGATACAGTCAGGCGGAATTGAAAGAGTTGGATGATTACGCTTTTAATCTGGGCATTGAGATGATTCCCTGTATTCAGACACTGGCGCACCTGGAGCAGATATTGCAATGGCCGGTTTATGAAGAAAGGCGTGATACCGGTGGCATACTGGTAGCCGAAGAAGATGAAACCTATGAACTGGTGAAAAAACTGGTAACCGCCGCAACTGCTCCTTTCCGAACCAGGCGCATTCACCTGGGAATGGATGAAGCCTGGGGATTGGGCAGCGGCGAATTCAAGAAACGCCATGGCGAGAAAAGCGGTTTTGAAATAATGAATACTCACCTTGCCCGGGTAAAAGCAATCTGTGCTGAACTTGGGGTAACGCCGATGATATGGGGTGATATGTACATTCACCTGGCGTCTGCAACCGGCAATATTTACGACTACAGCAGCAAGATTCCCCAGGAAGTCATCAATAAAATTCCCACTGGTGTAGACCTGGTTTATTGGGATTATTATCACACCACCACCAGCGATTACGAACAGGGTATCGACTTGTATAACCAATTAGGCGCGCCTTTGCTGATGGCTGGCGGCGGGTGGACATGGAATCATTTATGGGCGCATTTGCCATACGCTTTCGCCGCCACCAATGCCTGTATGACAGCATGTAAATCCAAAGGCGTTAAGGATTATTTCATCACGCTGTGGGGTGATGACGGCATGGAATGCGACGTCTTTTCCGCATTGCCGGCACTGCAATTAGTGGCAGAACATGCCTACGCCGATAAAGTCTGCAGTAAGGCGTTGGCGTCTAATTTCCTTGGCGCCTGCGATGGCGATATTGAGGCATTTTTTACCGCGTCAAAGATAGATTACCTGGCAGACCGGCATGACGGCACCAAAGGCCCGGACAATATGTGCAAATGGCTGCTGTGGCAGGATCCGCTGTTATCCATTACCGACCCGAATATCGACACCGATTTGCGGAGTTATTACACAAATATCGCGGAAAAACTGGAAATGGCGATGGCAGAACCGGGATTAAACCAACGATTACTGTTTCCCGCTGCCATTGCCCGGGCATTGTCATTAAAGGTTAACCTGCGCCACGATTTGCATAACGCGTATATTGCCGGCGACAAAGCTACATTGCGGACATTGTTGAATACTGATGTTGCAGATACCTGTGTAGCCATCGATAAATTGTGGCGCATTCACCGCGATGTATGGATGAATACCTACACACCATTCGGCTGGGAAGTTATAGAACTGCGCTACGGCGGAATCCGCACCCGGCTTACTACTATGAAAGAACGGTTGGAAGATTATCTGTGTGGAAAATTGGATAGCATACCGGAATTGGAAGTAGAATTGCTGAAGATTTGGGACACAGAACTCGAACACGTCTCGCCGCATCGCGGAAGAGTGCAGACACCGAGTTGCATTAAGTAATTTTACATCGATTAATAGGATTAAAAAGTCGAGTCGCAGGGAGAATACCATGGTTAAACAAATTACCCGTCATTTCATCATTTTAATGGTGATGTTTTTTGTTGTTGCGGCTTTTACTGCGGAGCTGCTGAATGGTTGGGAATCTGTGGAACCGGGTGGCAATGCTCTGCGTGTCAGTATTTCATTTACCGCTGATGGCCAATACGGCTGGACCAGCGGAATTTGCAACATCAGCCACACCGCAAATGGCGGTAAGAGTTGGGTTAGCCAATGGAAGAAAGGCGGCAATGACGCGTATTGGTTTAACAATATCGTCGCTATATCCGATCAGGAAGCGGTAGTCACTGGTTTCCCTTATGGCACACAGCAACCGGGGATAGTTATGCGCACCACAGATGGCGGTACGACATGGAGTTCAGTTAAAGTTGGTACTGTTACCGCCGGTATGGGATACAGTTCCTTAGTTTTCACACCCGACCGCAAAGTTGGCTTTCTTATCTCCAACCGCGAGGGATTATTCCGCACTCATGATGGCGGTGTAACCTGGGAAAAAGTACGGCAAGTTACTGGCTGCGAGCCGTGCTGGGTTGCCACCCGCTGTAATATTTCCGCACCGGATAATAATACAATTTTTGTCGGCTGCAGCGGTGCAATGGCGTGCAGCACTGACGCTGGCGAAACCTGGAATACGCTGCCATTCCCAGAATCGAAAGGGAAAATGTATGCATCGGTAAATTTCGCCAATGCGCAGCACGGATGGATATTCCTTCATGGCGAACCCAAACCGTGGGAAACTTCAGACGGCGGGAAAACCTGGACAGCAAGCAATGTTCCGGGGATGACCGCGTTTATTGATACAAATACCGGCTGGGCAATTAGTGGTCTTGATATTGTAAGCACTAAATATGGTGGTAAAACATGGGGTGATCCGGTGCGGGTGGGTGGCACGCAAACACGTCCGGTGAGCATAATTTGCACTAAAACCCATATATGGGTAGTGGGTGGACAGGAAGGAACCGGAGACGCATTTCTTGCCCGCAAATTATTGCCGGGGGTAAAAGAAGATGTGCCTGCTGCTGGGGTGATACCGATAAAATTTAATATGCCGCAGGCGGGTTACGCGACTATTCAGATAATCAATGATAAAGGCGAAGTGGTTGAAAATGTCGCTGCCGGTCGTCAATTCCCCGCCGGTGATAATACGGTATGGTGGGATATGTCGACATTGGACGATTTCTGGCAGCCATTTACCCGCAGCAATCCGTGGCAATATGACTCCCCGACTACCGCGGAAAAGATAGCCGCGCCGGGAAATTACCGCTGGCGGGGAATCTGGCATCCCGGATTATCGCTTGAATACCAGTATTCGTTTTATCCTTTGAAAAAACATGGTCAGGCTTGGATAACGCCGGACAACACCGGCGGTTGGCTGGGCGACCACAGCGCGCCGCAAGATGTAATTCGCACCGGCAGCACTATATGGCTGGGGGCATTTTGCGAAGGCGGCAACTCGCTGCTGGAATCCGATACTGATATGAAAAAGTTATGGGGTATCGGCCGTATAGAACTTGCCTGTCCGCGGGTATTGGCAACAGATGGCACTGCTGTTTATTTCCTTGAACAAGGCGGCTGGCTTGGGTTTTCCAACCAGTCACTGGCTATCATCAGTGTGGATATTAAAACAAAAGTCGCAAGACGCATATTGGCGGTATCCAGCGACGATAAATCCAACGATTTTAAAACCGGCAAAGATGATGGATTTCAGCAGGGGTTTGTATCTGCGGATGATAAATCAGTTCGTTTTAAATCAATCGAAGGTCTGGCAATAGTCGGTAAAACAGCATGGATAGCTGACCGCGAATTGAATACAGTTATCGTATGCGACATTGCGCCAAATCTGAACAAAACAGATGAGAAAGTGCATATTATCAAGAAAATTATGGTGGAAAAACCGGGACGTTTACGTTTGTGTCTGGACGGGAAAGTTGCCTGCATAAATAAAGATGGCGTTGTAATTATTAATCCGACTGATTACATTGTCACCCCGATTGTTACTGGTTGCACTAATCCGTTGGGGTTGGCCGTCGATGAATCAGGCAATTATTACGTCGGTGAGATGGACCCGGTACATCAGGTTAAGGTGTTTGGCAAAGACGGAAAACTGATACGAACCATTGGCAAACCTGGCAAGCAAAAAGTTGGGCCATTTGATATAAATAACCTGGAGTCGCCATCTGGAATAGATGTCGACGCGAAGGGTAATGTCTGGGTGTGCGAGTTTACTAATGAATTGCGCCGCACCAGCGTATGGGACAAGGATGGAAAATGTATCAACCAGGTGCTGGGTTCCGCGTTGTATGGCGGTGGTTCTGCCGGTATCGACCCGGCAGATGCGAATCACCTGTTCGCCAATAATCTTGAAATGCGCCGCGACCCGAAAACTGGCGAAATTAAGCCAATTAATTTAATCTGGCGATATGATGACCCGCGTTACGACCGTTTTGTAGATTTGCGGGCGCACAATTTTGGCGGTCCGGTTCCCAGTTATCCGTTCCACCATAATGGGAAATTATATTTCAGCCTGTGGGGTGGTTACGGAATGGGTGAGATCACCTGTTTGTGGGTGTATGACAAAGACCAGGTGCGTCCGGTATCTGCATGTGGCGCCATTCCCAAATGGCTGCGCGAACGAATGGGTGACGCTGCGAAAGATATGAATACCTTTGCATGGACTGACCGCAACGCGGATGGCAAGGTACAATCGGCAGAAGTGCAGATGAGTACCCTTGCCGCTGGAGCATCAGTGTGGGGAGTGCGGATGAATGATAATTTCAACGTCGCATTCACTACTCAGTCAGGTAAAGTTGGCGTTGCATTCTTCCGTGCAGAAAAGTTCACCCCGGAAGGCAACCCTATATATACCATGCCGTCAGAATATGTGCCAGTGCCGGATTTAATCGCCAATGACCCGAACCAGACACAGGCATGTTACACCGACAGTAAAGGTAATGCCATTGGACTGGCACCATTCATCTTCAGCCTTTCTCCGGAAGGGAAATTGAATTGGCGTTATAAATTGCGTTGGCCCGGCCTGCATGGCGGGCTTGGCACTACTGCCAGCGGTGCGGAACCAGGTGTCATGATTGCCGGTATTCGGGTGTATGGTTCCGGGGTAGTTAATCAGGAACTTGGCGAGGTGGTCAGCATCGGTTCGAATTACGGCGCGACTGACTTGCTTACCTGCGATGATGGGTTATATATCGGCAGAGTATTTCTGGACAGTCGCCGCGGCGATGCCTGGAGTTACAATACCCCGCCAACCCCCGCGCAGTTAAGCCAGGTATCGCTGGGTCAGGAACATTTTGGCGGAACTTTCCATCGCACTGTAGATGAAAAGGGGCTGGTCCATTTTCGTTACGTCGTCAGTCCGGGCGGGCCATCCAATACGGTAATTGAGTTGAAAGGCTTGGACAAGGTAAAACGTTTTGCCGGTGAAAAAATTATCGCTACCGCGGAAAACCGCGTTCAGGCAGAACTGCTGCGCCAACAGCGCGCGGTTGCTGCCAAAGAGGAAAAGAGCTATAACATCACTTATTTGAAAGATGTAAAGATAGACGGCAAGCCAAATGAATGGCCAAAACAACGGATTGATGGCTTTGCGTTAGGGTATGACGACAAGAATCTGTATGTATATTATTCCGGTGATGATGACCGCGCGGTATTCCAAAATGCTGCTGTGGAAGCGAATTTTGTGGAAGCATTTAAATTGGGTGATGTAGTTGACGTGATGCTGCAGACTAATGGCGAGTTAAAGGCTAATCGTGCCGATGCCGGGGTAGGGGACATCCGCTTGAGTTTCGCCATGACAGCCGGAAAACTAACAGCGATATTGTATGATTTCGTCGTACCGAGCACGAAAGCTGACGCACGTCTGCCGTTTTCATCTCCCTGGCAAACGGCATATATCGATAAAGTGACGATGCTGAAAGACGCGCAGATATCAGTCATTCGCGGCCCGAGAAGCTATTCATTAGAGGCGTCAGTACCTTTGGCATCCCTCCATCTTGACCCGGTAAAACTGAAGAAAACCCGCGGCGATGTAGGTCTGGTAATATCCGACCAGACCGGAACCCGCGCAGTAGACCGCATCTATTGGAGCAACAAAAACACCAAAATAGTATCCGACCTGCCATCGGAAGCGAGAATACAACCTAATTTGTGGGGAACATTTATATTCAGTGAAGATGAGGGGAATGAGATTTTGGATTGAAGTTTTATTTGTCTAAATCCGAGGTTCAGACAAAAAATTACCTTTATTTACAGTTTTTACAAGACATTTCACATTATTACTTGTCTAAATAGTTTGGTTATTAAATCGGTTTATTTAACTTTGAAAAAGTGGAGATATATATGCGTAGAATTATCGTTTTTCTTTTAATGGCTTTTTTTGCTGTAGCAGCTTTTAGTGCCGAACCGGCGAAAAGCGGGGTGACTGTCAGTTATCAGTTGCCGACGACAGGTGTTTTGCCGCAGACTTATCGGGTGACATTAGCGATTGTTGATGTTAAAAATCCTGATTGGATTATCAGCCAGTTTGCTGCCGGGGTGGTGCGAACCGTGACGGCGGATAATGGCGGGAAGTTTGAAGAAACCTGGAATGGATTGGATGACAACTTCATGCCGGTTCCCCCGGGTGAATATGGCGTTAAAGCTATCTACATGCTGGCAAAAAAATGGGATATTGATGGTGAATATCATACCATCGTGCCAAAGTTTATTACCAGCGCGGATGCCTGGCGGGCGTTGCCGGGTGAACCGAAACTGCCTGTGATAACCGGCGATCCGGTAAATACACCGATTGGCGATGTTGATGTGGCTAAAAATGGTATTGGCGTTTTTTGTTATCAATACCTGGAAAATTCTCGCAATTATTACGTTTGTGACTTTAACAAACCAATTAATTATAATCAGGTGACAGCGAGTTATGACTCTGGCGGCGCAGCAGGTGGTTATAATATTGCTACCGATGGTATTTCGTCGTGGTGTGATGACAGCGAAGGATTCGTATTCCGCACTGACGGGAAAAAGTTCGGAAATGCAGATGGACGTTACCGCAAGGGTGTATATCAGCAGGAAGGTTTTATCACTGCGATGGCTGCCTGGCGCGATGATGCTGCTGGAAAATCATTTATTTACCTGGCAGAACGCGGAAAATTAAACCGCGACCCCAAAAAGTATACTCCCGATGAAGACACCATTGTAAAGATCAATAAAATTATCGTTTTAAATGGCAGCACCACCGAGAAACTGGCAGAAATAGCTGTGGTCAATCCGGTAGGCGTAGTTGCGCGTTGGGGTGATAAATTATGGGTTTTAAACAAAGATGATCAAGGATATGTAGTAAGCAATGTGCTTATGAAAGCAGGTTTGCCGGATGGCGAATTAAAGCCGGTCTTTACTGTCCCTGCCGGAATAACACCTGCTGATTTGGAAGTTGATAGCCATGACCGCGTATATATCGCCGATGCGAAAGCAAATAAAGTTTACCAATACTCAGCCGATGGCAAATTAATTCGCACTTATGGCAGGCTTGATGTACAAAAATCGGGAAGTTACGATCCTGACTCATTCATGTCACCGCAAAGATTATCATGCTGGCGCGATGCGGATGGCAAAGACCATTTGGTAGTGGTGGAATTAAACGGGCCGGATCGTGTAAGCGAGTGGAGTGCTGATGACGGTAAATTAATTCGTGAATTTTTAAGTGCGCAAACTTATGCCAATGCCGGTTATGTAGTGGATCCTCGCCTGGCAGACCGAATTTATATTCAAGGACATGGCGGTTGGCTGACGCGTTTTAAAGTGGATTATAAGACGGGTGAATGGAAAGTTGAGGCGGTTTGGCCAGATGTTTGCACTGGATTATTTAATGACGTCCGAGGTCATAATGGTTTCCCAAAGATGATTTATCGTGATAATACCCGTTATCTTGCATGGAACCGCGGCACTTATATATATCGTGAAGCAGGTGATCACTGGCTGCCATCTGCGGCAATATTTACGATTGCAGAAGGTAAAGAAAACAAACGTTATATCTGGCATGATACTAACGGTGATGGTCAGGTACAGGAAGAGGAATACAAGTCAAATCTCACCGTACAACCGGCTGGCACCCAGCGTTACTGGGGTGATAGATTCCTTGATGATTTTTCATACGTGGCGATACAGGAAGGCAGTTGCGATGTATGGCGATTGCCGGTAGATAGCTTTGATGCGCATGGCAACCCGATATATTCGCCTACAGGTTGGAAGAAAATATTAACCGATACAGTGATGAATGCGCGAAAGAATGGCACTGCAACCGCAACCTATGGCGGTAATGAAATTGCCAATCAGTTCTCTTCAGCATGGGCAATGTGTGTGGGTTCTATGACTGATGGTTTTTATCTGACAGCACGTGGTCCTGACTTATCTGCCAATTATGGTGCCCAGCAAAAATTATCGCGCTATGTGCCGGATGGCAAAGGCGGTTATCAGATGAAATGGCGCGTTGGGCGCATGGCGATACATGGCATTGCTGACCAGGGAGAAATCTATGGTGCAATTCATGTTATGCCACCAGTCGGCGGATTGGTAACTCTGGTCGATCAAACCCGCATGGGGATGATTTTATTTACTGACGAAGGGATGTATGTTGAAACTCTTTTCCCAGATCAGCGAAAGACTGATAAAAAGACAGCAGGCGCATACAGTCTGCCAGGTGAATTTTTCACCGGGTATTCATATCTAAATAAAGACAATGATAAAGTTTACCTTGCACTCGGTAAAACCACTCCGATTTTATTTGAAGCAGAGGGTTGGACCGGTTCAGGCAATCTGGTGAAAAAGCTGGATACTGTGCAGAAAAGCGTGACAATATTGGCATCGCAAATTGCTGCTGCACCGGATTTTGCCCTTGCAGTGCGAAAACAAAGTGGTGGCGGTACTTCAGCGTTGGTAGCTCGTTTTGCACCAATTCCTGGCGGCGGGCCGGCACTTGACGGTTCTATGAATGGCTGGGAAAGTTGCGAACCGGTGACTTTCTCGCCGGGTGCGAAACAGTCAGTTGAAGCTCGCTGCGGTTTTGACCCAAATAATATTTACCTTCGCTGGCATGCGCGGTTAGGTCAGAAGTTTGATCCGAAAGCATTGGAACCGGCAGAGAGAATATTTACTCATGATCGCGAATCGGATACCATGAGTTTTTACATACAAGGTGACCCTAATGCCAAGCCGGCCACTAACGCAAATGGGCGTCCTGGCGATGTGCGTTTTGTATTTGGCTTATTCAAAGATAAAGAAGTTTTGCGTCCGGTTACGCTGGCAATGTATCCAAAGTGGTATGGAAAAGAGAAGCCCAGTCCGTTAACTTACAAAACTGCGACTACAGCGTCATTTGAACATGTCGGCCTGCTTGCTGATGCTAAAATGGGGTATGTCGTAGATACAGACGGTCAAGGCTTTGTAATATCTGCGGCAATACCACGTATCAGTGTGCCGATGCTGCCAGTATTTGAAGGCGATTACCTTACTCAAGTTAATTTTGATGACACCTTTGGCGGGCATAACCGCTTCTGGTGGGCAAATGCCGATGGTTCTGCTACTCGAGAAACTTATGATGAACCGACGGAAGCACGATTATATCCTGGTTCATGGTCGCAGGCGAAGTTTGAAAAAATCAGTAACCTGCCAATTCGTTCATGGCAAGGCATTGGACCATTTGGTTTTGCCAAACTAACTGAATTAAAACATAGGGAAGAACGTCCTGATATCTGCAAAACTTTGTCGGCATTATCCTTCCCACCTGAAAAAAGTATTGATTTTAAAGCTGTATATAAAGGTGAACTGACGCAAACCCGTCAGAGAAATTATTCAGTCAAATGGAAACCTGCCAATATTAATGGCGACCAGGTATCATTTGATACGCTGTTGGGATGGAAGGGATATGAAGAAGAAGGCACCGCATACCTGGTAACCTGGGTTAATTCGCCAAAACCGGCAGAATTAAAGCTGAAGGTATTGGATGAACATGGCCACCATGCTATACGAGCCTGGCTTAATGATACGGCAGTACCAATGTTATTGGACAAAGGTAAAAGATTAACTGATTTACAATTCAGCATAGATTCTGACAAACCAATTACGTTAAAAGCTGGCTGGAATAAATTGCTGGTTCGATATGACCTGGTATGGGGTGGTATGGATTTAGGCATAAAAGTAGATGCCGCGCCGGATATATTATGGTCATTGAAGTTTACATCCATTGAACCGGAAGAATTAAAAGTAAAAGAGCCGGAAGCTGTGGTACCAAAATAAAAATGTATTGTTGTCTGAACCTCGGATTGAAATGATTAATAGGATTATTCATATAATCCTGTTAATCCATCCAATCCTCTCAATCCGGGGTTCAGATAAATAATTGGAGAAAAAGATGAAAACAAATAATCGTTCAAAGTTATTGTCCATACTGACAATTGTTGCAGTTGTTATGTGCAGTTGCTACTGGTTTGCATCAAAGGCGAAAGCACAGGATGCACCGGCAGAAGCTGTGGTACCACCGGTAAAATTGCCGGCGAAAGAAAAGTTTTATTTATTCCTGCTGGTTGGTCAGTCAAATATGGCGGGACGTGGCAAGGTTGAAAAGGAAGATAAGGTTGTAAATCCGCGGGTTTTGTCGTTGGATAAAGATGGAAAGTGGGTACCTGCGGTTGATCCAATTCATTTTGACAAGCCTGGGATGACTGGTGTTGGTCCGGGACGAAGTTTTGGACTGACATTGGCAGGAAAACTGGACCCGGATGTGACAATAGGACTGATTCCCTGCGCCCAGGGTGGGTCGCCGATTTCAACCTGGGAACCAGGTGTGAAATGGGAACAAACAAAGAGCAAACCTTATGATGATGCTATAGAACGGGCAAACATGGCGTTGAAAGACGGCGTGTTAAAAGGAATCCTGTGGCATCAAGGTGAAAGCGATACTAATAAAACTGCCGATAAATATCATGATAAACTGACTGCATTAATTGCAAGATTTCGCAAAGATTTAAAATCTCCTGACGTTCCGGTAATTATCGGTCAACTCGGTACTTATCGAAAAAATGCTGATAGTGAAGGTTCAAAGACTGTAGATACCGCCTTGCAAAATGTGGCAAAAGAAGACGGCAACGCCGCTTTTGTATCGGCAGAAGGACTGACCAGCAACCCGGATTTTGTACATTTAGACGCCAAGTCGCAGCGCGAATTCGGGAAAAGATATGCAGAAGCATATTTGAAATTGCTGGAAAGCAAGAAAGTAAAAGAAGACGTGAAGAAATAGAATTATAGAGTTAAAATAGAAAATATGTCTGATAAATCAAGTCACCGTTTGGAACTGGGCGGGAGCCCGGCTGATTTTATCTAATTATCATTTTTACGAATTGCCAATCAGATGATTGGCGTTCCCGGAGAAAGCCGGGCTCCCGCCCAGTTCCAAACGGTGACTATTGTATTTTAAAGATGTTGTTTATAAGGAACCATTATGTTTAAAAAAATGCTGTTGTTTTTCACCTGCGCCATATTTTGCACTATCTCGATGGCGCAAACTTCCTACCTGCAAAAAAATGATCAGGTTTATTGCATTGGCGATTCTATTACTGCTGCCGCTGCTTATGACCAGTATATTCAGCAGGTGCTGCAAACTATTTATCCTGATGCCGGGATAACGGTGATAAACAAAGGTTCCGGCGGTGCGCGTGCTGATTTTGGCGTATCAACAATAAAAGGTTATCAGCCTAACGATAAGCCTGCTTTTGCGCTATTTATGTTTGGCGTTAATGATACCGGCTGGAACCCAACCGGGCAGGATGTGAAAATTGCGGTTTTTTTGAAAAATTTGCGGGGTGCCGTTGATGCCGCTAAAGAAAAACAATTGCCATTGATATTCATGCGCGAGACCCATTTCACCCATGGTGCTAATGCCGGTCCTGACGCATTCGAGGTGAAGGCATCGGGTATTCTCACTAACATGCAGATTGAGCAGGCGAAATTTGCTGTTGAAAATAAGATTCCTTTCCTTGACGTTCGCAGTGCTTATCAAAAAGCACTGGATAAAGCATGGGCAAAAGACCCGGCTTATGAATTTACCCCGGATATTATCCATCCTAATTCACCGGGACACGCTGCGATGGCTTGCGAAATTTTGCGCGCACTGGGTGCCGGACTGCCGTTAAGTCCAGATGGCAAACGCGGAGAGTTGCATATAGAACGGACAGCGGATGTAACACTATATCTACTTGATGACGCAAAGATAATTAATCCGGATGGTTCAATTGTAATGAAAGTTAAAGCTGAAAATAAGTCTGCAAAAAAAGTCGAAGGTACGTTGATGGTGGTGGTTGCCGGTCAAAAGTTCGAGAAAAAAATTAAGGTGTCAGGGCATCGCGATTCTATGCTGACACTTAAATTACCCGCGAAATTATTAAAAAACAGATTTGATATTACGCCGGTATACATGGCATTAATAGGTAAAGATACTTTTACCGCAAATGACGGGTTGTTGTATTATTCCCGGTTGCAGCCATCTGATAAAAAGCCTGTTGCTTTTACTGCGGCAGACTTTAAAACCCAAGGTGCTGATACCCGCGTATGTCCAGTGACTGATATCAGTGTGAAGCATGATGATGATTTGTTTACCATTGATTTCACCTGGAATGATACCACCCCGGTGATGGCGCAAGCTGGTTTCAAGGAGCGATTCGGCAGCACGGTGACATCGCTGCTATATATGAAAAATCGCGACGGGCAGCCTTGCGATGCGGTAGAGTTTTTCTTTGACTTGCGATCGACAGCATCAATCGGCCGCATGACGTCAAACATTGATGATAATCCATCCGGCGTGCTGCGAGTTGGCGTTTGCCAGGAAATGGTGAATGATAAAACGGTTGTAAGGGTAATATCAGAACCAGCGCAGCCAACTGATGCAGTAACAATAACCGACCTTGGCGACCATAAATACCGATTGGCAGTAAAAACAAAACCGAATGGGCCGACTGTAGGTTTTGGCGCGAAAGTAACCGACAACACCACATTCAAATACGGTTCAACCCAGCCATTTTATCTGACAATGCTGCGTCCCGGCACCGGTGCTGAACCGATGAGCTATGTACAGTTGAGCGATGACAGGGAAGGCGTATTGTATCGTATGGGGTATTAATTTAATTAAAAATTAATAGAGGCTTTTGCAAAACCTATGCCGTTAAATGTTTAAGTTGCAGGTTTGTGGTAGTCGAAAACCACCCCGACCTTCGGCCACCCCTCCTTGGCAAGGAGGGGAGTTTAAAACAAAGGTTTTGATTATTAAAGCAGCCTTTATTTTATCAAGTAACTACCATAACTCCCCTCCTTGGCAAGGAGGGGCGGGGGGTGGTTTTCGACGATTTGAAACTTTCATTTAATATCGTGCCTAAAACCTAATCCCTAATCAAGACCTTCTTCCCGTCCTTATGCAAATGATACCAACAGCCTTCCGGGGTTGCTTTTATTTCTATTTCATTTGCTTCTGCGAATGGTTTTATTTTTAATTTTACCGTTTTTTTTGCCTGGGTGAAAGCGCGGATGATGGCTTCGTCACCGAGTTTCAAGCCTGACCAGATGGCGCCTTGATAAGGCGGGGTCAGCGTGTCGGTATTCATGACAACGCCGCGGTCGAGAAACTTGCGATAGGTCAGCATTTCGTCGTATATCTGTACCGCGTCCGCGATTTCCTCGGTTGCGATGGCAAGTTTTGCCGCGTCTTTTGGGAACCATAGCGGGTTGAAAATCTGCATATCATCCGCACCGCGGAGCCAACAGTGGCGCAGGACTTCCCGGTAACGCGTTCGCGACATAATTGGAATCTTCGGGTCCTGATCGTCGGCGCAATACCTGTCTACCCAGGGAATGCTTTGTTTCCATGGCGATACCTGCATTGCGTTGCGCTCGTGTACCGATATCTGGTTCAGCATTACACTGGTGTATACCCGGTCCATGTGCTCTTCATCAAGCGGCCAATTCCATTCTTTCTTCCAGTTATATTTTTTCCAGATGGTATTGCCATACGCAACCGGGTTGGCGGCGGTATACATGCCCAGATCTTTGGGCAGCCAGGTACGGTAGCCGGACCAGCTTGGGGTCGGGTTTTCATGGGTGGAAATTATCTCTTCCCAATTTGTGATGCTGATATTTGGGTAATATTCAAGAATCGGTGCGACTACGTATGCGCTGAATAACTGAACGCGCCATAGCTCGATAAATTGCCGGTACAACTGCTGGTCGTCCAATACGCCGGGGGAGAATTGCTTTCGACAGCGTGAACAATTTTTCGCTTCGTCCCATTGGGCGTCGCGCCAATCCGGCTCGATTTCCCAGTCCAGCCACACCGCGTCAATATTAACTCCCGCGTCTTTGAATTTTTTGAAGGTGGCACGGGTTTTTTGCTGAGTAATAACCCAGCCATCAAGCATCAGCGGGCAGGGGAATACCGGCTGCTGCCCCGGCTGTTCAAGTTTTTTGTAATCTTTGGGCAGTATGTGCATAGTTGTCGGCGCCTGGTCGGGTGGTCCGTTAAATGCCTGTCCTTCCATCATGATAACGCCAGCGCCTTCCTTTTGCAGAGCCAGCGCGAATGGGATATATTGTTCCCGCGGCGGAATCCACTGGGTCAACCCGCGTTTCTTCAATTCGAGAATAGCTTCCGGCGGAAAAGGTTTCGCGTCCTGCCACGATTTATCATCTTTATCAAGCTTGAATGCTTCAATAGCAATCATCGGCATACGTCCGGTATTGTCATTCTTCAACGCCGGCACTTTTGCGATGATATTTGGCAAAGTATACGCCGCTTCATCAAGTATTTGAGCGCATAATGATATGCAGATGAAAATAAATGAGCATATAATAACAGAAAATTTCATAGCAGTTGTCCTTGTTGTTAAACTAAGGGATTATATACTCTTTGGTGTTGAAAAGTAAAATAAGAATCACAGATTAGAATGATGAAGAATGATTTAAATGATATGGTGGTTGTTAAATAAAAATAAAAGAATTTTGGGAAGAATAGGAGTTATGGGAAGAATGAGAAGAATGGGAAAGATAAGAATACTTAATTCTCATCTTTCCCATTCTTCCCACAACTCACATTTTCTTTTTATTTAACAGTAATTTCTCCCCAGCTATTTGGATACAGCCAGGCTTCCAGGGGTTCGTCGTTAACCAAGTTAGTTGCCTGGTTTGCCCAGTAGGTGCGGGCGGTGTCGTTAATACCCATGGCGTCTGATGAGATGAAGCCGACGTCGCCGCGAAGGGTAGAGCCGGATTTCAGCGTCAGTCCAAGGTTTGCCAAAGGAATTGCTGCTTCTACGAAATAGCGTTTTCCTTCAACCTTTACCGCTACCTTGGTGTTAGTCAACTGTTCCACGCGGTCAAAATGTTTGGTCCAGCCGGTGGTATAGTTTTTGCCAAGTTCTTTCGGTGCGGTCGGGTCAACCGGCATCATCAATACAGCGGCAGGTTTGCCTTGTATCTGTGACAGCAGGATGCGCATATCGCCGCGCTGCGGGTCATTATGCGGTTTTGCGCCGATTACATTGCTCAGGTTAATATCTACCGAGTCGCCGGTTTTGAAGAGACGGCCAAAGTCTTTGCCGGCATTCAACCACGGTGACGGGTCGGATACTTCAAACAGCGCGTATAAGTTCACATCGTCATAAGTCAGCTTTGCGCTGGCTTTATCCGGCATGCCCTGGCGTTCAATTGAAATCGCCTTGATGGCTGTCCAGTCTTTCTGGTCGCCGTCGATAACCGGTGCTTTTTCTGCGCGAACCATTTCGTAAGTTTTTGGTTCAGATGCAGTTTTTAACCGTGCGATATTATCGGCTTCTGCCTGTTGCAGTGCTTTGATATCAACCTTTATGCCGTCTGCGGTAAAGCGCTGGATAGTATCCAACCCCTTGATTTGCAGAATCATCGCACCCTGACGCGCCATCCCGGTAGTCAGACGGATTTTGCCATCAGCCTGTTTGCCAAACCAGCCGTTGAACGGTTCGCCGCCTTCGGAATAAGCGTCCATTGGTGCGCCCTTGAGCAGGCTTTCTTTATCTGGCAATGACTCGCCGGGCAGGCGGCCATCCTGGAATAATGAGCCGACAAACAGGCCATCGGTGGTCAGGAAAAAGTCCTGGCCAAGGTTGCCGCGCATGACGAATACATTTCCAATAGCGTCAGATATTTTCGCTACACCCATGGTTTTTAATGGACCGATTAACAGACCTGGTTTTGGCATGGTTGCATTGTGCGAGCCATGTACGCCAGGGTATGGATTCGGGTAATACCATTCGACAGCACCGGTAATTGTATTAACACCGGTAAGTTTTGTCGGACCGGCATAACCATTCATGCTTAATACGATTAATTCATCTTCACCCGGCACCGGGGTAATATCACCCCAATCTTTATTGCCGATTGGTATTCTGCCATCAAGGCCATAGATTGGTGCGCCATCATCGGTGAAACCTATCGGTTTGTAACGCACCAGTCCATCGGTATAGATGCTTAAATCGTCGCCAAGGCGTCCGCCCCATCCGCTTCCAACGTTTAGACCTGGCTGGCCACCGCGTTTGTCTGTGCCAGGTTGTGATGAAAGAATAATGGTGCATTCGCTGCGCTGCACCTTCCCATCTTTATTGGTGTCGCTCCATATTAAACCATCGTAATAGTTCAGGCCTGCCATTTCACCAGTGGGCTGAACTGTCACTGCGCCGTTATATTCTCTTTCGCCGGATATATAGCCAGCCAGGGTAATTGCTGCCACAGGCTGCCATTTGCCATTCCGTTCCATAAATACTACGCTGCCGGTGGCGCGGGTATCATGTACAAACATATATTCATGCGGTTTGCCGCTGGAACTATTGGTGAAACGGCTGGGAATCTCATTGGCGGCAGTATCAATAGTAAATGATTCGCCTTTGGATTCATCCGGCACCCATAGAACTTTGGTAACTTTCCAATTACCGGCGTGGTCTATCTTCATTTCCATCGGGCCGGTATAGGCAAGGTCTGAATTCTGGTCGTGCAGGTAAGACGCTACACCGGCGTATCCGGTATTTCCGATATAATCGCGAACCAGTTTGCCATCTTTGCCCCATACTGAAACGCGGCGCGGGTAGTTCCAATTTTCTACAACCCATACCTTGCCGGTGCTGTCTACTGATACAGAACTCATTCGCACCATCGCCTGTTCGTCAAAATCACCGCGGATTGGACGTCCGCCTTTTTTGCCGCAGGTATAGGCGAGTTTTCCAGTCGGGGTATAAACCTTAACCTGACAATCCGGGCCTTTGTCGACTATTGCGATATTGCCGTCATTATCAACAGATATTGCACTGCCATTGCCAAGTCCGGGGATGGGGATATTTGTTAACGCGCCGGTTTCCAGATTGACCTGGCTTAATTTACCGCCGGTTCGGGTAGTGATATTCAGCGGGTTGCCATTAACGATGCCTTCGATAGGAGTTACCTGTCCGCCGCTCATTACATATAGTTTGCCATCTTTGCTGAATGCTGCCTGTCCGGGTGCGTCAATATCAAATATCTTGCGTACCATTGCAGAGGTTGCATCAAGGACAACTAATTTATTGGTATCAAGAGTAATCACCAGGTTGCTGCCGTTAACCGCCATACCTTTTATCTTACCTGGTTTGGGGTCGATCAGTATTTCAGATAATGGCAGGTCGAAAGTGCGGGGTTTGCCATCAATCACAAACGGTTGGAATGTACCGTCTTTAACATTATATCGGCAGATGGTTTCGTTGACATACCAGCCGGTAACATAAGCGTAGGCATAGTTGGCGTCGGCGGTAATCATGGACACGCCGCGGCGGTCGCCCCAGCGTTTGCGTCCTGATGGGTCTATGCCGATGATACCCTGGCCGCCTTCAGCAAATGGCCAGGTTACTATATTCCAGTCGCCAGCGGCGGTGACATTGTTAGGTGCCGCGTGGTCAGCGCCCCAGGAGCCGCTGCCATCTTTTGTTTCCCACGGCGGGGTGCCGGGGTTATAAAAACACATTTCGTATTCAGCACTGATGCCTTTTTGGGTAAGGCCGCGAACTTTATAACTGCCGGGAGCAGCCATTTTGCCTTTATCGTCCATCCCGTCCCATTTAACTTCGACGGTACGCATACCTTTCTTTTCTTTACCTTTAACGGTGTAATCCGCCGGGTCGCAATCGCCGGCAAGGTTGCGGATGCGTTTGCCGTTCTGGTCTTCAATCACTATGGTGAATTTGGCGGCATCTTTGGGGATAACTGCCCGCACCGGAATCGTACCGAGTACTTTTACACCATCGCTGACATACTGGCGAACCGGCACATTTCCTTTTGCAACTAATGTAGCATCACCCCAGACATCACGTGCAGTCCAGAAGAATTCGCGCGAGGTTTTCCCGGGCTGCATATTATCGGCATAACGATGCACCGGCCAGGTTTTACCGGTCGGGTCGCCCCATAGGAATTCATCACCCATGCGCAGTTTTTCACCAGCTTTCATATCAGGTACGTTTTTATAAAGCAATTTCCAGGGGATTTTAATTTCCTGCACATAACCGTTGCCATCAGCGTCGGCTTTATAGCACATCTCTGCACCTTCACCCAGGTCGGTGCTGCCGGGTTTTCCCACCAGCATTTTTATATCAGTACCTATATCCAGACGATTTTTATCTTTCCAGTATTTAAAATGCATTACTGGTTGTTTTAATGTTGTATAGTACCACATGGTTATCCATAAAGTGCTGTCGGCATTAGTCATGCGTATTTGCCAGGCGTCTTCTTTCCAACCTTCGTCGGGGTTCATCGCCGGGTCAATAAGGCTGAACATTGGCGTTGGATCTTTCCATTTTGCCGCCAGGTACAGGTTGTCCTTATCCCACATGGCAGATTCTTCTACCGAGTAGCGGTTGCGTACCAGGCTGTCGGCGAACACCCAGATGCGTCCAGACAAATCCCAGTCCTTCAGGTCGCCGTCAATAGTGACTTTGCCCGGGGTAGGAAGCACGAAAATACCTTCATTCTGGCTTTGCCGGCCAATCATATTTTCGGCAGAAAAAATGGGGAGAATACAGATGGCCAATACGGCCAATAGCGCCAGCACACGAATAATCGTGTTTTGCCGACTGGTGTTGATTTTTGTCATCGTAGATGATCTCCTAAAATCAGGCATAATTCCACATATAACAAGATTAGTATGTGGATGTTTAACAAATAATGCTTTACCGGTTTAACGAATATTATACCGCTTGACAGGTGAAAAGTCAATGGATTTTGAAAGAGAAAAGATGGAATATGAGTATAAAAATATTCCCCGCTGGCGACACTCAGCGAGGAATGTTGTTTTTCATTTATATCGACTATTAGAAGGATACAGCTCTTTGCACAGTATTTATTACAACCACTTCGGAGAGATCTCCCCAAAAATTATTGATCTGGACGCCAGCGGCATATAGTGATGTTGAGTTGCCACTATTGATGGGAAGGATAACCCAGGCATGTCCTGGCATTCCATCACCATTCATTCCAGAGTACGCTCCACCATCATCCACCGTACTGCTGTAAGTGGTCGCTGTTCCCAAGTTAGCCGGTATCGTTCCGGTAGGGAAGCCTATGGCGTTCCAAGTAGGTTTCCAGTATGTATTCGGGTTAATTGCCACATAACTGGCATTTTTTGGAATACTGTCAAAGTTTAGAACTATGCGGTGAGTTGATCCTGCACCGGTATGATAACCGCTGCCATCATCTTCAAGCACACCGTTTGTCAGAGCTCCGGTTGATGTTTCGCTGCCTGGCGAAGATAAAAGTTTCCCTGATGCTGTTATATCTTCAAATGCCCCGGGTAGAGGTTTGCCATAGAAATGAAGTTCGTTTAATCTCGTCCAGTAACTTCCATGACGGAATCTAATAGCCGAGATAGGCACTTGATATTGAGCTGGCATATCTGCACTCCAGTTTTTTTCAAACTGAGAGTACTTGGTATAGGCAAACCTACATCGACAAATTTAGCTGTGCCAACTGCCATAACTTCGATTGTTCCACAGGA
>Ga0194053_10000066_pt1 | contig 74397 bp, 67 predicted proteins | sample SepL228m_MetaG_FD_161684 | JGI IMG/M metagenome (GOLD analysis project Ga0194053, IMG submission 161684) | Anoxic zone freshwater microbial communities from boreal shield lake in IISD Experimental Lakes Area, Ontario, Canada - Sep2016-L227-8m | ecosystem: Environmental > Aquatic > Freshwater >...
ATAATGACCATCGCCTATGATAACGCCACTGCGGCACCGAAGCCGGTGAAGTGGGACATGCCGAGAGTCTTCTTCATCTCCTCGGTATTGGGAATCTTCTCGGTGGTGGAAACCTTTGGCCTGTTTTTTGCCGCCCGGGATTTTCATCGGCTCGACCAGCCCCACATCCAGACGATGATGTTTCTGCAACTCGTCGCCGGGGGACATCTGATGCTTTTCCTGACAAGAACCACGCATGCTTTCTGGAAACCTCCCTTTCCCCAGAAAACGCTCTTTCTGGCGATTGTCGGGACACAGGTGGTCGCGGTTCTGCTTTGCGGATTTGGCGTGGGAAGTATCATTCCTTCGCTTCCCTGGAAGCTCATCGTCTGGGTCTGGGTCTATAACATCATCTGGATGTTCCTTCTCGATTTTGTGAAGCTTCTTATCTACCGCATGCTAGACAACTTGAATCTGTATGGAGGCATCTCCTTCCTGAACATGATCAGAATTCCGCTAGGCCCCTTTCAGTCCATGCATCGACGCCAGTAATTCCACCCAGATCCCATGACCAACTATTCAAAACTCTATCTCGCCAAACCGGGAAAAAGGATCCGGTTGTCGAAAATCGACCCGGCTAATCACGAGGGACTCACCCATCACGGACAGGCCGAGACCCGGCTCAAGAAACTACTCGGGCGGATCGTCGAACTTCAGGCCATGCTCTACGCTGAAAAAAAGCAGAGCCTGCTGATCGTTCTTCAGGGGCTCGATGCGGCGGGGAAGGATGGCGTGGTGCGTCATGTGCTCACGGGATTGAACCCGGAGGGAGTGAAGGTCGCCGCATTCAAGCAACCGACCGGCGAGGAACAGTCTCATGATTTTCTCTGGCGAGTGCATCCCCATGCCCCTGCCAGGGGGGAGATTGCGATCTTCAACCGCTCGCACTACGAAGATGTCCTTGTGGCAAGGGTTCACAAGCTGGTTCCCCCCAAGATCTGGAAACCACGCTACGGTATGATCAATGATTTTGAACGCCTTCTCTCCTTGGAAAACGAGACGGTCATTCTCAAGTTCTTCCTGCACATCTCGCCAAACGAGCAGTTAGCACGGTTTAAGGTCCGCCTCGACGAACCGGATCGCGAATGGAAGATCAGTAACAGCGACTATTCCGAAAGGGAACTCTGGGATGCCTACACCGATGCTTTCGAGCAGGCAATCCAACGCACCTCCACCAAGGAGGCCCCTTGGTTTATCATCCCCTCCGATCACAAATGGTTCCGCGATTTTGCGATTTCGCAAATCATCGTGGATACACTGGAAGGAATGCGCCTTGCCGCACCGAAACCAGAAGTTGACATCAGGCAGATCCGCAGTGAGTTCTCCAAAGCGGAAAGAAAACTTTCAAAAAAAGACCGGATCTCCGTTGCTCAAAAGGTGGTAAAAAAAGAGAAAGCCATCCGCAAGGAACCCGGTATCTCGACCTGGACAAAGGATTCATAGGAAAACGAAAAATGAAAGAGGGGACGGGTGTTGTCCCAGCATGAAGATGTCGAGAGTGCCTGATGCACGGGAAGAAAAATGATCTCTTGTGACATGCCCCTCGGGAAGTCATGGAGAGGTTTCTGTCATTCTATCGGAAAAATCCGCTCCTCAGCGCTTCATTGACGATCGCTACATGATCAGTGAAACTCTTCCCTGTGAAAAGTTTCACCCGATGGTCCACACGCGAAATTGATCCAAGGTCAAACGAGGCCTTTGCCTCGGCGATTGAGCTGATTGGTCCCGAACTCTATTCCGTTGAGGAGCGAATTTCCGAACAGTCCAAGGCTCTCGATTCCGGTATCGAGCATTATGTCGAATATGCCCTTGGAGGGAGTGGTAAACGGCTCCGACCTGCGCTGGCTCTCCTCTCGGGAGGTGCCACCGGGCGTATTGTTTCCGATCATGTCGATCTCGCCGTGATTCTGGAACTCATCCATATCGCCAGTCTTGTGCATGACGACATCATGGATGGCGCAGATCGTCGCAGGGACAGGCCGACTCTCAATGCCAAATGGGGAAATTCCCTCACGGTGCTGGTGGGTGATGTCCTCTTCTCCCATGCGCTGAAACTCTCGACCCAGTTTTCCAATAACGAAATTTCCCGACGCATTGCCGATGCCGCCGCCGATGTCTGCACGGGAGAGATACTCCAGACCCAACGCCGTTTTGATCTGAATGTCACCCTGGCAGAGTATTACCGGATGGTGCAGATGAAGACAGGAGCCCTCTTTGCTTCGGCCTGTGAACTGGGAGCTTTTCTGAGCGGAGCCTCTCCCGCCGTGATCGGGGCACTTAAGAACTACGGTAACAAGATAGGTATCGCTTATCAGGTGCTCGATGATTGTATCGATCTGGTGGGAGATGAGGAGATGATCGGAAAGACCCTTGGAACCGACATCGCCTGCGGCAAGTTCACTCTGCCTGTGCTGCTTCTGCTCCAGAACTCCACACCCAAACAACGGGATGAGCTTCATGCTCTGCTCCTCTCCGAAGAGGGGATTGCTCCAGCCCGACTCCTCGAATTGGTCACTACCCGGGGTGCCTTGGCCTCGACCATCATGGCTGCTCAAAGCTTGGTCAACGAGGCGGAGGCGGAACTGGATCTCGTCCAGAAGAATCGTCACGCCGCCGCTCTCCGCTCAATGACCGATTACCTGCGCGGAGTCCTCACATCCCTTGGATAAGATCGCTCCGACCTGCATGAGGGAATCTAGGTTTGAGGAACTCCCGGATTCGGAACTCCCCCGTGAGCGTCTCTGGCGGCATGGAGCCGCAGTGCTGAGCGATGCCGAGCTATTGGCGATCTTTCTTCGCACGGGTAAGAAAGGACAGAATGTTCTGACGATGGCGGCTCTTCTCATCAAAGAATGGGGAACTCTGCGCCGCCTTGCGGGATGCTCCCCTCAGGAGCTGGCCAAGGTTTCCGGGATCGGACCGGCCAAGGCCTCGGAGTTGAAGGCAGCTTTTGAGATGGGATGTCGGATGGCTCGTCCTGAGGCCGAGAAGATTCGTGTCGATAAGGCCGGTGTGATCTATGATCTACTGGCTGGGGAACTCCAATCCCTCCCCTATGAATCCCTCCGCGTTCTGCTGCTCGACACCCGGCACGGACTTCTTGATGAACGGGAAATCTCCAGGGGAAATCTCAACGAAAGCATTGCCCATCCCCGGGAAATCTTCCGCCCTGCCATAGCCAAGGGGGCGTATGCCATCGCCGTGGTGCATAACCACCCCTCGGGCGACCCCCAGCCCAGTCAAGCGGATCGCCGTCTCACACGACGCCTGGCCGAAGCCGGGACACTCTTGCAAATTCCGCTGGTCGATCATGTCATCATCGGTGCTAAACTGGGGGCCAATTCACCCTACTTCAGTTTTCGGGAAGCCGGTCTTATCTAAACAACAACTAATCCATCTACGAGTGATGACAACGATTCACCCATCCGCTTTTGTTGATTCCGATGCCCAAATAGGTGAGGGGGTCAGGATCGGGCCAGGGGTCATCATTGAGGCAGGGGCAGTGATCGGCGATGGTTGCAAGATCGAGGCCCGAGCGGTGATCAGCGGTCATGTCCGCATGGGGGCGCGGAATACCATCGGGCATGGTGCGATCCTGGGAGGTGATCCGCAGGATTTTGATTTTAAGCCGGGGACGGTGAGTCATGTGGAGATCGGTGATGACAATATTTTCCGGGAATATGTGACCATTCACCGTGGAACCAAGGAGGGGACATCAACCATGGTCGGTAACAACAACTTCCTCATGGTGGGAGTCCACCTCGGGCACAACTCCTCGGTCGGCAATCGCGTGATCATCGCCAACAACTGCCTGCTGGCGGGCTATGTTGCCGTCCATGACGGAGCGGTGCTGGGTGGCGGCTCCGTCTTCCATCAGTTCATCCGTGTGGGACGGCTCTGCATGGTGCGGGGAGGGGAGCGCTTCGGCAAAGATATTCCTCCCTTCCTGATCGCCTACGGGACGAATCTAGTCTCAGGCATCAACGCCGTCGGCCTGCGCCGCTCAGGAATCAGCTCCGAGGCGCGAATGGAACTCAAACGCGCTTTCCGCCTGCTCTATCTTGAGGGGCATAATCTCTCCCAAGCCCTTGAGGCGGCGGGAAAAATCTCATGGGGGCCGGAGGCGCAAAGTTTTTTCAATTTTGTCTCCGAGGCCAAGAAACGCGGTATCTGCTGGGTTGATCGTTCGCGTTTGGAAGGGATCGGCGAAGAGGAGTGACTCGAAGTCCTACAGCGCCCGCAGTGCAGCACCGTGGACTGAGTGGACGGGAACCCCATGCTTGGCTGCGGCCTCGGAGCAAGAGGAGAACTCGGGAGATTGCTGGATCACTTTACCTCCAAGCAAACCGACTTTCACAGTGATCGGTCCGTAGGGGGTCTCCACCGTGCGATGATGGCGATCGAGGATCAGTCGCTGCATGGCATGGCGACGGATACCGAAGGCCGTTGTGTGCCGGAGGATCAGCGTGGAGAGGTGATCGGCCAGTTCGGGAGCGCAGAGGACTTCGAGAATCCAGCCGGAGCGTCCTTTTTTCATCACGGTTGGAGTGAGGGTGGCATCAAGTGCTCCTGCCGTGAGAATGATTTCCAGTGCACTGGCGGCATGCTCGGGAGTGAGATCATCGAGGTTGCAGCGGAGTTCGACCACTTCATCCCGTGAATCTTTGCCCGCCGCCGTAGTACCAAGGATCAATCTCAGGGCGTTGGGTCGATTGGGAGTCTGCCGGGAACCAAGGCCATAGCCGATGGCCGAAACAGCCATCCCGGGCATCGGGCCGAAGCTGGTTGCAAACTCCGCCACCAGAGCTGCACCCGTCGGGGTGATATGCTCCCAAGATTCCTCAACCTGACGGAAGGGGATGCCCTTGAGGATGGCCAGGGTTGCTGGAGCGGGGAGGGGAAACGAGCCATGGGCACAGTGGATCGTTCCCGTTCCTTCGATTAGGGAGGCGCAACTGACGGTTTCCGGCTTAAGGGAAACGAAGCCCGCACAGGCCGCCACGATGTCAGCGATGGAGTCCTCGGCACCGACTTCATGAAATCCGACGGTCTCGGGAGGCACTCCGTGAATCGCCCCCTCGGCCACGGCGATCCGTTGAAAGATGGACAAGGCGTGGCGTTTCACCTCGGCATCCAGCCCGCTCTGCTCCAGAAGAGCAATAATCCCGGCGTGATCACGACCATGAACATGAGCACGACTGTGAAGCACGATCGGAGGATTGGGTGGGTTTTTCTCATCCAGCTTCCGGTATACTGCCGTGGGTTTCGCATGCCCGTCATGTTCGTCAACACAGAATCTCCATCCGGTAATGCCGCCGCGATCTCCCCGTTCAAACCGGCATGTGGGAAGAGTGATCGGGAGTGAAGCGAGGGCATTCTGAAAGACGGATTCCTCCACACCCAGATCACGGAGTGCCGCCACGGTCATGTCACCGCTGATTCCGGCAAAGGGGTCGAGATGAAGATGTCTCATGGAGCAATAGGAGGGATTGTCAGATATCCTGATTCTGTGTCTGATCAGCCCATGCTCACACACCCGCCAGCGCGAATCAATCGCAGGGGAGGATATTTCGGTATCTGCCTGTTGATTTTAATGCTCTCTGGTGTGGCCGGATCCAAAGCCTCGTTTTCCGACACCACGAAGCCAAAAATTCCCACCATGGAGGAGATCAATGCGGCATTCGGCATACCCCTGCTGAGTACCGAATCTCTCTGGAGTGAATCCGATGCCACCGTGGCAGGACGGCTCAGACTGCCTCGGGAATCGCAAACGACCTATGAATCTGGTTATCGAAGCTATACGCAGACGACTCTGCTCGGGGCAAAGGCATTCTCGATCTTTCTTCAGGGAATCAACGGAAAAGTCGCCAACATCTCGTTCCTCTTTGCAAACAAGGGAGATATCAATGCGTTTGCCTCATCGAGTGATCAGGTGGGAATCGCGCGGGCCGCACAGCTAGCGAAGCAGACCAAGAGTTCTCAAGATTTTGTCAGTCCGCAGATGATCGAGGCATATCAGGCCGCGATACGAAAGGAGCTGAATGATCTGAGAACGAAGTTGGAGGGGCTCTTTGGGCCATCCAAACCCGCATTCATCGGCATCTATGCCAATATGCAGGAACGGGGTGAGCGGTGGGAATGGCAGGGAATCTCGTTTTTTCTAACGGCTCCCCGTAACGAATACATTGTGCTGAGGCTGCTTCCATCCTCCACCTTCGAGAGAACAGACGGGGATAGGATTGCATTCCAGGCCGCCAAGGCTCTTCTCCCGGCCCGTGTCAACCGCCGCCCCAACGGGGATGTGGTCATCACCGACCTACCCATGGTTGATCAGGGGCCGAAGGGATATTGTGTTCCTGCCACCTTCGAACGCGTCATGCGGTATTATGGTTTGCAGACGGACATGAACCTTCTCGCGATGGCGGGGCAGACCGGGGCCGGAGGAGGAACATCACTCTCCAATATCTGCAATGCGGCTTTCAACATTGTGAATAATGCCGGAGGAAGAGTCACCCAGGGGATGGTGAGTGTGAGGGTCAACGATATCGCCCCCTATCTTGACAAGGGGCAGCCCCTCATCTGGTCACTGTACAGTTCCCGGGAATTGAACCAGCGCGCCAATCAGCGAACCCGTGATCGCAGGAATGTCACGGATTGGAATGCCTGGAAGCAAAATCTGCAGACGAGTGCCAAGTCCACCGCAAACAGGCTTCCGACGAATGTCGATGCCCATGTCTGCCTGATCATCGGTTATAACCGCAATACCGGGGAAGTCGCCATCTCGGATTCCTGGGGGCCGGGTTATCAGGAGCGTTGGATTACTCAGGAGGAGGCCATGGCTGCGAGCATGGGGGCGATTTCCGTCATTGGCTGGTAAAAATAATTACAGCATCGGGTGGTCAAAAGGTGCTTGGTTTGGTAATCAGACACCTCACGATTCACTCCCTCCTGTCATCTCAATGTCCCAATCCATCACCCAACAAATTTCGACTCTCTACAATGTGGAGGGTTGGTCTGAGGGATATGTGAAAATCAATGATGCCGGTCATGCCGTGATGCGACCCCGGCGCAGGGAGGGCGAGGAGATCGATCTTATGGAATTGGTGGGAGAGGCGGGGGAACGCGGTCTTCATTTTCCCCTGCTGGTGCGTTGCCACGATCTGCTGCGCGACCGGGTGCGTCGCCTCAACGAATCGTTTGCCCGGGCCATCGAGGAGTGCGGATACAAAAACCAGTATCGCGGTGTTTTCCCGATCAAGGTGAACCAGCTTTGCGAGGTTGTTGAGGAGATTGTCGATGCGGGGCTCCCCTATCACTTCGGAATTGAGGCAGGGAGCAAGCCGGAGCTGATCGCCGCGATCGCCGTGCATTCCGATCCTGAGAGTCTGGTGATCGGCAACGGTTACAAGGACGACGAGTTTATCCGTGCGGCACTGATCGGCTTGAAACTGGGAAAAAAAGTGATTCTGGTTGTGGAGAAACTCGAGGAATTTCACCAGATTCTGGCCGTTGCCAAGCAGGTTGGCGTGACACCGATGATCGGTGCCCGAGTCCGTTTGCTTTCAAAGGGTGCCGGCAAATGGGCCACAAGCGGGGGGGAGAATGCCAAATTCGGACTCTCCACCGCGGATCTCGTCTCGATGAGCGATACGCTTCATACGGAGGGGATTCCCGACGCGCTCGTCCTGCTCCATTATCATGTCGGCTCCCAGGTGCCCGACATCGTCACCATCAACCGGGCCACGCGTGAGGCAGCCCGCTTCTATGCCAAACTCAGGAAGATGGGGCATTCCCTCGGCTATCTCGATGTGGGTGGCGGGCTTGGCATCGATTATGATGGCTCCCGGACAACCTTTGACAGTTCACGGAACTACTCTCTGCACGAATACACACGCGATGTGGTCTATAATATCATGGAAATCTGTGATTCGGAGCATGTGGAGCATCCGGTGATCGTGAGTGAAAGCGGTCGATTTATCGTGGCACCCCATTCCGTACTGATCATCGAATCCTTTGGTTCGATTGAAAAGGAGAGTCACAACGAGATTGTCACGGTTGACCCTTCCGATCCGAAGCTGGTGGCGGATATGATCGAGATCAGGACGGGGCTCAACGAAAAACGCCGTCTGGAGCATCTCCATGATGCCCAGCAGATCCGCGATCAGTCCCAGTCGATGTTTGATTTGGGACTGCTGGATCTTCGTGCCAAGGCCAAGATCGACACGCTCTACTGGCAGATCGCCGCCGAGATTGTCCTCCTCCATCGCGGGATGAAGCAGGTGCCTGAAGAAGTACGCGAACTGGAAGTCGCCCTTGCCGATCAGCTGCTCTGCAATTTTTCCGTCTTCCAGTCGCTACTTGATCATTGGGCTCTCGGCCAACTCTTTCCCGTGATGCCCATCCATCGTCTCGATGAGCTTCCCGACCGTAGCGGTACCCTCGTGGACATCACCTGTGACTCTGACGGAAAGATGGCAAAATTCATCGACTTTCAGGATGTGAAGGAGACGCTTCCCGTCCACCGGGTGAAGCAGGGGGAACCCTACTATCTCGGAATTTTCCTGAGCGGTGCCTATCAGGACATCATGGGTGATCTGCATAACCTTTTTGGCAGGGTCAACGAGATGCATGTCTTTCTCGATGAGGATGAGGATGCTGGCTACTATGTGGAGGAGATCCTGCCGGGAAATACAGTGGATCAGGTATTGACCCTTACCCAGTGGGATACCAAGGAACTCGCCCGGCGCATCAAGATTCAGGCTGATGCGGCCCTCAAAAGTGACAAGCTCAAGCCCAATGAAGCGATGCGCCTTGTCGATGAATACGAAAAAATGTTCCAGTCCTACACCTATCTGGACTTCACAGCCCGCCGTCCCAACGGATCAACCACCATCGCCTCATGAGAAATCGAAAGGCCGTTAGGCTGAAGACTGTCAGACTATTAGCCAGAACCAAAAACCACCCCAGACTTCTGACTTCTGACCGGAGAAAGACTGAATGTCATTAGCTTGCCGGAAATTAAAATACTCACTTCCTACTCCTTGTTCCTTCTTACCTAACACCCTTCAGCCTAAAACCCTACTCCCATGAGTGAATCTTCCCAACTGAAACATTCCCCCCTCGAATCTGCCCATGTCGCCTGCGGGGCTCGCATGGTGGAGTTCGGAGGCTGGTTCATGCCCGTGCAATATACGGGGATCATGGATGAGCATCGTGCCGTGAGATCCTCCGCGGGGATGTTTGACATCTCCCACATGGGCGAAGTCACTGTTTCGGGGGCTGGAGCACTCGCTTGGCTGGAGAGCCTGCTCACCAACCGTGTGGGCAAACTGGCGATCAGCCGCGGTCAGTATACGCTGATGCTGGATGAAAAGGGAGGCGTGATTGACGATCTCATTATCTACCGCACGGGTGAAAGTGACTATTTTCTCGTGATCAATGCGGCCTGTCGGGAGATCGATCTGGCGTGGATGCGGAGCCATCTCCCGGGTGATGGTACCGTTGTCTTAACAGATCTTGGAAATGACTACGCCGCCATCGCGCTTCAGGGGCCGGATTCTGAAAAGATCCTCAGGAGCCTCTATCCCGCATGTGAAGTGCCCCGACGCAATGGAATCGCCATGATTGCTGAAGCAGGCTCCGAAGTCCCTTCCCTTGTAGCCAGGACAGGATATACGGGAGAGGATGGATTTGAGCTGTTTGTCCCTGTCACTGATGGGGTGCCGCTCTGGAACGCCCTCATCGCAGCCGGTGTGAAGCCTGCCGGACTTGGTGCCCGCGATACGCTCCGTCTGGAGATGGGTTATCCCCTCAATGGTTCCGATCTCTCGCGTGAGCGCACGCCTCTTGAAGCCGGTTTGGGCAGATTTGTTTCGCTTGATGACCCTGAGAAGCCCGATTTCTTAGGTTGCGAGGCACTCAGGTCGCAACGCGGCGCAGGGCTTCCATCCCTCCTGACCCCGATCAAAATGACGGTTCAGGGACCTCCCTTGCGTTCCCATTATCCTGTATTGAGTGAGGGAGCCGTGATTGGCGAGACCTGTAGCGGGGCACTCTCTCCAAGCCTAGGGGAGGGGATTGCGATGGCCTACCTTCACCCGGATTTCTCCATTCCGGGAATTTCGCTGGAAATTGAGGTGCGTGGTCGCCTTTATCCCGCTACTGTGACCCCGCTCCCGTTTTATAAAAAGCCAACATTATAAGATCCCGTTTTACTCCACTCCACCCGCGCATCACATGAATGTTCCATCCGACCTCCGTTACGCCAAAACCCATGAATGGATCCGTTCCGAGGGTGGGACGGTCACAGTGGGCATCACTGATCATGCTCAGGCCGAGTTGACCGATATCGTTTATGTTGAGCCACCCAAGATCGGTGCCGAGGTGAAGGCCGAGGCAACCGCTGCGGTTGTCGAATCCGTCAAGGCAGCAAGCGACATCTACTCCCCTGTTTCCGGCATCGTGACGGAGGTGAATGAAGAACTTGCGACCAATCCCGCATTGCTCAATACCGACCCCTTCGGTCAGGGCTGGATTTATAAACTCACCCCTTCCGCTCCCGCCGAGATAGAGACTCTTCTCACCCCGGAAGACTACAGCGCCCAGATCTCCTGATGAGTACATCGGGAACTATCAACAAGGAAACACTGGATGCGGTCTTTGCCCGCGGGCGTTTCTCCCGCCGCCATCTTGGATCCCATCATCGGGGTGTTTCGGAAATGCTCGGGAGCGTTGGTTGCGGGACGCTTGAGGAGCTGATCTCGGCGACCGTACCTGAAGAAATCCGCACTAGGCGTTCACTCTCACTCCCTCCGGCAGCTTCGGAGGAGGAGGCACTGGCGGAGTTGCAACTTCTTGCCTCGCAGAACGAGTTGCGTCCGAGTTACATCGGCACAGGGTATTACGGAACATACCTTCCGGCGGTGATCCGCAGGAACATTCTCGAGAATCCCGGCTGGTACACGGCCTACACCCCGTATCAGGCCGAGATTTCACAGGGTCGTATGGAAGCCCTTGTGAATTTCCAGACCATGGTCTGCGACCTGACCGGTATGGCGATTGCCAATGCTTCCATGCTCGACGAGGCCACGGCAGCCGCGGAGGCGATGGCTATGTGCCATGATCTCAAGAATTCTCCCCGGTTCTTTGTCTCCGAGGGATGTCACCCTCAGACGATTGCACTTCTGCAAACTCGTGCGGAACCTCTCGGCATCGAACTGATCATCGGGAATCCCGAGGCGATTCCCGAAGCCGGTCTCTGCGGTGGCATTCTGCAATATCCGGCCACCGATGGAGTCATCAGTGATCCCTCATCCTTCATTGCCAAGATCCATGCTGCCGGAGGACTGGCTGTGGTCGCTACCGATCCGCTTGCCCTAGTGCTGATCAAACCGCCGGGTGAATTGGGTGCCGATATCGTGGTTGGATCGAGTCAACGGTTTGGCGTTCCTATGGGTTATGGAGGGCCGCACGCCGGTTACATGGCCGTGCGCGATGAGTTCAAGCGCCGCCTCCCGGGTCGCCTTGTCGGGATCTCCCGCGATGCGGAGGGGCATCCTGCCTACCGTCTGACCCTTCAGACTCGCGAACAGCATATTCGTCGTGAGAAAGCGACCAGCAACATCTGCACCGCGCAGGTGCTGCTCGCCGTCATGGCCTCGATGTATGCTGTCTATCATGGTCCCAAGGGACTTCGTGAGATCGCGGAGCGTATCCACCTCCATGCGCTCAAGCTCGCTGCCACACTCTCCAAGGCGGGATGGGATGTCGTTGAGGCCCCATTCTTCGATACCGTGCGGATCAACCTGACACCCACGGAGTCTGCCTCCCTTCGTTCCCGGGCGGAGAAGGCGGGGATTAATCTGCGATTCCTCGATGACACAGCGGTGACCATCTCCCTTGATGAGACGATCAGGATCATCGCGCCACTCGTGGAGTTTTTTGGCAAGGGGAGCGGCTCCACAGCGACCAATCCGCTTGCCTGGCAGACTCCCGATGAGCTGAGGCGCACGACTCCCTACCTCACGCATCCTGTCTTTAACTCGTATCATACCGAGACGGAAATGCTTCGCTACATGAGGAGGCTTGAGGCAAAGGATCTCTCCTTGACCACCTCGATGATCCCGCTTGGATCATGCACGATGAAGCTCAATGCCACGGCAGAGATGCTTCCCGTGACTTGGGAGACCATCGGATCACTCCACCCCTTCATCCCGCCGTCGCAGGCTCAGGGATACGCAAAGATATTTACCCAGTTGGAATCATGGCTGGCCGAGATAACAGGATTCCATGCCGTCTCTCTCCAACCAAATGCAGGATCCCAGGGGGAATATGCCGGCCTGCTTGTCATCCGCGCCTACCACCGCTCTCGCGGTGATGCCCATCGCACCGTCTGCCTTATTCCCGTCTCCGCTCATGGAACCAATCCCGCCAGTGCCGCCATGGCCGGCATGGAGATCGTCGGAGTTTCCTGTGATGCCGAAGGGAATATAGACATTGTCGATCTAAAGGCCAAAATTGCGCTCCACCGCGACCGTCTTGCGGCACTCATGGTCACCTATCCATCGACCCATGGAGTCTTTGAATCGACCATCCGGGAAATCTGCACACTCATTCACGAAGCTGGTGGCCAGATCTATATGGACGGAGCCAACATGAATGCACAGGTCGGACTCTGCAGTCCCGGTGACATTGGGGCCGATGTCTGCCATCTTAATCTCCACAAGACCTTCTGCATCCCTCACGGGGGAGGCGGCCCCGGAGTGGGGCCGATCGGAGTTGCCGAGCATCTGGCCCCTTTCCTTCCGGGACATTCCGTCATTCCCACGGGTGGTGCCCTGGCGATCAGCGAGGTCAGTGCCGCTCCTTGGGGAAGCTCCAGCATCTGTATCATCAGCTGGATGTATCTCCGCATGATGGGGCCCGATGGACTTGCTGCGGCGAGTGCCATCGCCATCCTGAATGCCAACTACATCGCCAAGCGTCTCGAATCCTTTTTCCCCGTCCTCTACAAGGGAGCCAATGGAACCGTTGCCCACGAGTGCATTCTTGATCTGCGGGAATGGAAAGGCCGTGCCGGAGTCGAGGTGGAGGATGTCGCCAAGCGCCTCATGGATTACGGCTTCCATGCCCCGACCATGAGCTGGCCGGTACCGGGAACCCTCATGGTGGAACCGACCGAGAGTGAGTCCAAAGAAGAACTCGACCGCTTCTGCGATGCCATGATTGCCATCCATGGAGAGCTCATAGCCATTGAGCAAGGGACTCTCGATCGTACTGACAACCCCCTCAAGCGTGCTCCGCACACGGCACTTGTCGTTACCTCTGACGACTGGACTCGGCCCTACTCACGCAAGCAGGCTGCCTATCCTGCCCCTTGGCTAAAGGATCACAAATTCTGGCCCTCGGTTTCCCGCGTCGATAATGTGTATGGTGATAGGAATATCTTCTGCTCATGCCTACCAGTTCAGGGTTAGGCCCATGATCTTGGCGGATAGCGGCGTTGCTACGCAGTCCGCGTAGGAGTGGCCCCCAATCTCAGCGACAGCGGAGGCTGGCGCAGCCCGTGCATGGACGGTGGAAAGGCGGCGGAGGAAGGCAGGTGCCGTGACCCGCGGAGCGGTTCGCTGCAGCGCATGGTTAGACGTTGCGGGTTCTTCATGGAGTTGCAGCATCGGCAAATGAATCGGCAAACTTAATCTCATCGAAAAAGAACCTCTGGGCACATAGCCCGTTGTGCCGATAAATGCAGCAGTCTACGGCAAAAGTCTTCGCAGGCGTTGGCTTGGTGGGGTAGCGTGCGCGATCATAGCCGACGGCGGTATGGTTGAGATTGAGTTTTTCGCTGCCGTCCATCCACACAGTGACGCAGCCGTCTTTGCCTGAAGGATCAGGCCTGACTCGAATGACCCATTGCCTCCACAGTCCCGTCTTGACGGGTCCGAGATTAAAGTAACGTGGACGGCCCGGACTCTTCTCCCATGCGTTGTGTTCGTCATCACGCAGAACGAGGGCAAAATTTCCATGCGCGTTTGCATCGGCCCACCCTTGGGCTCGGGCATCGGTCTCATTGATAATGGAGAGAGTCACTGGCGGGTGGAATGGGGAGCCCTGCCACCACTGCTCGAAGATGAGTTCTTCGCCCGCCTCGGGGAGTAGTCTGTAACTCGCCGCGTCAATCTTCAGGGCAAAGCCATGAAACCAATCCTTCACCCGCACGACGGACGGGGAGAAGGGATCATCCGGCGAGACGATGCTGAGGGACACCTTGTGGGCAGCTTTGCGGCTCTTCTTTTCCTCGTGTGGGGCGATCTGCAATTCGAGCGCTGCCTTGCCCTTGAAGTGCTCCGCCTCGTTGGTTGTCGCGGTCGCCACGAGGACTGGAATCGGACTCATGCGCTCGCCCTGCTTAAATCCAATCTTGAAGCGGTGACTGCTCGTCGGCTCAGAATACCAACCGTTGCCTGGGTCCTTAGTCATGTCGTATTCGATCACGCTACCCTCGGCGGTGAGGTGACTGAAAAGCTCGGCATGTCCAGGTGAAGGGAGCAGTACCAAAGATGTTAAGATGGTGAGGAGTGCCTTCAAGCTTTGAGCTAATATCGATGCAATTCCTGGAAGTGTATCGCGAAGCCTATCAAGGCGTTAACGGATGAGTTGGAAGGTTTCCATCGTCTAGGGTTCGGCTCTCATAGGGTGATCTTTGAATATAAGATGATCGTAAGGAAACGGATAATCACCTGTGTCTTTGCCGGATCACGCCGCTGGATCTATGAGGTCTTTCAGAGCCGGTTTATGGAGTAAAAAGGGGGGTGCCCGATCAGATCCTAATCAGGGGCCTCCACCATGGAATCCCGCCGATGATCACGACAAGTGAGATTCCATACCAGATCATTGCCATTCTGTAAGCCTTCACTGAATCCGTCGCTTTTCTGCTTTTGACGGCCCCTATATGGGCCAGCGCAAGGGCGATTACCATATAGGTCGTATGCTCCACGGCAAAGAAACGGAGATCATGATTTTTCATTCCGACAGCGGGATTGGAAAAGACGGCATGCACGATCGGACTGGCGATGGAGAGGAGAATCCCCACGAGGAACTGCGTGTCGAGAAAGGAGACATAGATCAGCCCCAATACCCTTCCCAAGGGTGCAAACGGACCCCTGCCTGAGATCCCGATCAGGCACCCGATGATGGCGGCAAGGCCCGCTATCAGGACGAACCAGCGCAGGGTGCTGTGGATGGCAAGGAGAGTGGGGTAGTAGTTGGTTAGCATGGGATGTGTCAATGGGATCAGGGGGTTACCTTCTCGAAACTCGCTGTCACAGCTTCCTCATCTCCTTTAGGGTCGTCGTTGATCGTGACGAGGATGTAGCCGTAGGTGTTTTGTTTGTGCTCGCGCCGGGTGAGTTCATACCCGTCATGATTTCCAAAATAGGTTTTGTCGGGATAGAAGGGGGCTCCGGCCGTCCCGGCGACAATCTGATTGAGGTGATATTCCTTTGGCCAGCGCCAGTTCCCTATCTCCATCCAGTCGTACATGTGATCATGTCCGGTAAAAAAGTAGCGACACCCGTACGCGTGGAGTAACTCAAGGAACTTGTCCCGGTCGGTGGGATGCGCCGCCATGTTGTCGCTGTCCGGATGCATCCCGCAGGTGAAGGCCATCTCGTGGGCAAAGACAAAAATATGTTTAGCCCCGTCAGTCTTTGCTTTTTTAAGGGCCTCCTCCAGTCCCACCAAATCGACGCGGTGTGGGGTGGCGGGCATGAACTGATCCAGTCCGATGACGACGGTTTCGGGATGTCCGGGAGGTGAGTAGGAGTAGCTGAATCCTTTTTGATTTGGAAAATAGGAGGCTTTGCTGGCATCCAGAGTTGGTTTGAAAGCGGTGAGCCAAGCCTCGCCATTGGGATCGCCGTTGATCTCATGATTGCCACGGACAGGGAGTATCGTCAGGGAGGGAGCTTCAGTATGCGCGAGTGATTTCCATGCGGCGAACTGTTCGCCGATTTTGGCAGGGATGCGGAGATTCTCCCCATAGACGAGATCGCCGGTGAAGAGCAAAAAGGCAGGTTTTTTCCGCTCTATCTCTTGAAGAATTTTTTTAAGCACTTCCCGATGGATCCCCGTGGGATCGATGGTGGCTGCGGTGACATCGGTGCGGTCATCTCCGGCCACTGCAAAGGACCATGTGGCCGCCTTGATCGCTGGAGCTAGGGAGAGTAGAAGTATGAACGCAGACGCTCTAAAAAGGTTCATGGGTGGTTAGGGTAAATAAGGCAAACGGGTTAAGGAGCTCTTATTAGAAATCGGAGGACTTGGCCTGGAGTTTCCGAAGCAGGGGCTGGTGTTCCCTGAGCGATTCCGCAGGAAGGTGGTCGATGAAAAGGACGCCATGGAGGTGATCGTGCTCGTGCTGGGCAGCACGGGCCAGCAGACCTTCGGCTTCAAAATCAAGTGTGTCACCCGAGAGTTCCTGACAGACGATACGCACGCGTGCAGGACGGTCCACTTCATCCAAAAGTCCGGGAATGCTGAGACAGCCCTCGGTGCCGATTTCACGATCCGTGCCCACAGGGTGAATCTCGGGGTTGATCATTACAAGAGGCATCAGGGAATCCAGTTCGATCTCCCGCCCGTCCAGCCATGCCCTGCTTGGACGATCCTTGCTCGCAACCATGACATCGATGACGGCGAGTTGGATGGAGCGACCTATCTGCTGTGCGGCAAGTCCCACGCCTTCCTCCTCATACATGGTCTGGAGCATTTCTTCAGCCAGAGCCAGAATGGAGTCGTCGATCTTGTCGATGCGGCGTCCCTTGCTGCGCAAAGCGGGGTGTCCATATTTGACAACTTCCAGAGGTCCAGTCTTGGAGGATGTATTTTTTTTGCGACTCATGATCGGCCGTTTATTTTGCGGAGGGTTTGGTGACGGCAGGAATATTTTTTATTCCGGCTTCCTGGAGAGCATCCAGCACCGAAACCACTGTTCCGAAGGGAGCTTCCTTGTCGGCCTGCATGGTGATGGAGCAACCGGGATGGGATTTCTGCACCCCCCTGATTGCAGCGGCCAGCTCCTTCGCCGCAACGGATTTGCCATCCAGCATGATTTCATCAGCACCCTTGATTTGGAGAAGGACGATTTTCTTGGTTTGCTGGGGTGCGGATGATGCGACCTTGGACTCGGGCAGGTTGATCTGAAGCTGTGGCAATCTGTCCTTGAATGTCGTCGTGACGATGAAAAAGATCAGGAGAATTGCCAGAATATCAATCAGCGAGACGATCGTGATCGAGGGCATTTTTCTCCGTTTTGTGTAAAATCGCATGGATAAGGGATAGTAAAACCTAAGCACTAAGGAAGCACTGCTTGAATCGGTGTTGCCCTGAAAATCTGCCCGTCATCGAGGCTCTTGTAAAGCGGCTAGGCTCGTCGCCGGCATACCAGGAAGAGGCCTTGTTTGCCATGAACGGGGCGTCATTCCCGTCTGACGGCGAAACCATCTGGAGAAATAATTTGCGTCCGAGAAGCCCAGTTTCATGGCCGCTGCCTGAATCCGACCGCCTTGGGAGAGGATTTCTTCGGTTGCCTTCAGCAGTTCCCGGTCCCGCCATTGTCCCAGTGTGAGTCCTATGCTGCGCCGGACGAGCCGGTTGAGATGGTCCTGCTGGAGTCCCACGCGGCGCGCCAGTTCACCCGGCATGGGTGGCAGTCCGCCCGGGTCGATGGCCCGAATCAGCCGCTTGCTGATGGCTGATCCCTCGCTGGCAGCGGGGGAGAGTGCCATGCAGGCCCTGCGACATGAGTCCAAGAGCAGTAGGGTATCCCCGCCGGCTCCGAGTTCGAGTGATCTGGGGGAGGATTGTTTTTCCGGATTTTCATGGGAAAGCTTGTTGATCCTTTCACGGACACGCGCCAACTCCTCGGCGGGTAGCCATCCCGAGGCTATTCCAAATTGTTTCGGACCGGTTCCGCTCAGATCGGCAACCAGACAGATGGCAAGCCGCGGGGAGTGTTCCAGAAAGGAATGCTTGGTGCCCGGGGGGATGAAAAAGACGGCTCCCGGACCGACGGGGAGGCGTCTTTTTGCGATGCGTTGTTCGCCGCGACCGCGGAGATAGAGAAGCAATTGCCCATGGGAGTGGTGATGCGGTTGATCCTGATCAAAGGGTTGCAAGTGTCGATTGACCCGTAGCTCGCGTACCGTCCAGTCGCCGCAGCGCAGATGAAGTCGCTTCAGAAGAATCGGACGGATAGGATGTTTCTGTGCCCGACGGGTGCCGGTTCGTACGATTCCCTTTTTTGGTGTGGTGTTGGAGTTGGAGATCACTAGAACTTAAAAACTAGGACAAAAATAAAGTCGATTTAATGCTATTAAAAGCGTTTTCTGCCAATGACAGCAGGGAATGGTTCTGCAACGATTTCCCCCCATGAGCAGACCTGTCATTCTCGTCACCGGAGCCAGTCGTGGGCTTGGCCGTGGCATTGCCCTCACTCTTGCCGCCGAGGGATATGACCTCGCGATTCATTACGCCGCCAACAGTACCGCTGCCGAAGAGACTGTGGCCGCCTGCAAGGCGGTGGCGCTGAGTCCGGAGCAACGCTTCCTTCCTGTTTCAGCCCAGCTTGGTTCCAATACGGAGCGTGCCGCCATGATGGCACGCGTTCTTGACGAACTCGGCCATCTGGATGCCCTGGTCAACAACGCCGGCATGGCGCCGCGTGAACGCGCCGACATTACCGAGGCGAGTGAATCAAGCTTTGACGAACTGATCTCGGTGAATCTGAAGGGGCCCTATTTTTTGAGTCAAAGCGCGGCACAGTTCTGGCTTAAGAATCCGGGAGCTTCCCGTCTCTCGGGCGGGTACAAGCTGATCTTTGTGACTTCCATCTCCGCTTCCACAGCCTCCGTGAACCGCGGTGACTATTGTATTTCCAAAGCGGGGCTGGCGATGGCCTCACAGCTCTGGGCCACGCGTCTCGCCGCCGAAGGGGTGCAGGTGCTCGAACTCCGTCCCGGCATCATGGCGACGGATATGACGAGCGGGGTGAAGGGCAAGTACGACGCGCTGATTGAAGATGGGTTGGTGCCACAACGCCGCTGGGGGAATCCACAGGATGTCGGGCTTGCCGTGAAGGCGATCTGCCGTGGTGATTTCCCCTTCAGCACAGGCGATGTCATCTATCTCGATGGAGGTTTCCATCTCCGCCGTCTCTGATAAACCCCATCCCCTTGTTTCTACCCTCCACCTCCCAACATCATGATTCAGATCGACACCACGCTTACTCCCGTTTCACTGAAGTCCGCTGCCGACCAGGTCTTTGAAGCGTCCGCTCCAAAGATAGCCAATCTTCAAAAACGCTGGAAGGATTCCGATGGCACACCTGTCTTTACCATTGAGGGAAAATATACTTCCCGTGGATGGACGGAATGGACGCAGGGATTCCAATACGGGGCGGCGATTCTCCAGTTCGATGCCACGGGTGATGAGGAAATGCTGCGCATCGGACGCGAGGGAACCCTTCGCCTCATGGCTCCACATCTCACCCACATCGGGGTGCATGATCATGGGTTCAACAATGTCAGCACCTACGGCAATCTCCGCCGTCTGCTTCAGGAGGGCCGTCTGCCAGCCAACGAGTGGGAGGGCCATTTCTATGATCTTGCGCTCAAGGCCAGTGGTGCCGTGCAGGCTTCGCGCTGGACACAGCTGACGCCGGAACTGGGATACATCTATTCTTTCAATGGTCCGCACTCCCTCTTCTCAGACACGGTTCGATCCCTCCGGGCTCTGGCTGTGAGTCATCAACTGGGTCATCGCCTCATGGGTGAGAATGACAGGGCGGCCAATCTCCTTAGTCGCATCATCCAGCACGCCGAGACGACGGCCCGCTACAATGTCTATTTTGGCAAGGGACGCGACATCTACGATCTCCCAGGTCGTGTCGTCCACGAATCGATCTTCAACACGAATGATGGAAACTACCGTTGTCCATCGACCCAGCAGGGATATACCCCCTTCTCGACATGGACGCGCGGACTCGCATGGATTCTCTGCGGATATCCGGAGCAGATGGAATTTATCGAGCGACTCCCTGACGAAGAATTAGCTCCCTTCGGTGGAAAGCAGGCAATCCTCGACCGCTTCCTTGAAGTCTCCAAAGCCGTTGCAGAATTTTATATCCGCGAGACGCCGACCGACGGCATTCCCTACTGGGATACGGGTGCTCCGGGACTTGTTCATCTGGGTGATTACAATGACCGTCCGGCAGAGCCGTTCAATGACTACGAGCCGGTTGACAGCTCCGCGGCTGCGATCGGGGCGCAAGGGTTGCTGCGGCTTGGTCGTTATCTGACCCGTCATGGAAAGACTGAGGAAGGTTCCCGCTACGCTGCGGCTGGACTGACCGCATCGCGCACGCTCTTCTCCGAGCCTTACCTGAGTCTGGATCCGAAACATGAGGGACTGCTCCTGCACACGGTCTATCATCGTCCCAATGGCTGGGATCACATTCCGGCGGGTCAGAAAGTTCCCTGTGGCGAATCCGCCCAATGGGGGGACTACCACCTTCGTGAGCTGGCCCTCTACATCAAGCGCGAAGCCGAGGGACTTCCGTATCTTACCTTCTTCGGCAAAGTCTAGGAACCAAGCCTGATTTGCTCTGTCGATTCACTTAATCTCCCTTAGCCAGCCATCCAAAGAAATCCAACTGTCGTCCAACAATGATCATTTCCGACCTTTCACAAATTGCAGGCCGCACCTATCCCGCCCGCCGTCGCACTCAAAACATCGTCGGTGGGGCAGCCCCGGTTCAGGCCACCAACTTCGCCATGGGCAATGTCACCCTGGAGCCCAACGGTGGACAGGTGCCCTGGCACAATCAGGAGCAGGAAGAGGTCTATTTTATCGTCGAGGGTGATGGGGAGATGTGTCTCGGGAGTGAACGCAAGGCAGTGAGCACAGGTCAGGCTGTCTATATTCCCTCGGGTGTTTTTCATCAACTTACCAATGTCGGCAGCACACCGCTTCGCATGATTTATGTCTATGGCCCTGCCGGAGATGTCGCTCATTGGAGGCAGGAACTCGAAGGCACGCTCCCCGTCGCCGGAGTCGATGTCCCGGCACTTCCCCAGGGGGCGCAGCCGCAGTGCACCAAGAAACCGGAATAATTTTTACTCCCACCAGAAAGAACAAACCTCCACCAACCAACCTTATGAAAGAACACCGCATCGGCATCATCATGAACGGCGTCACCGGACGCATGGGCACCAACCAGCATCTGCTCCGCTCCATCAAGGCCATCATCGACCAGGGGGGCATCCGCCTTGGAGACAATGAGATCATCATGCCCGATCCGATTCTGGTCGGTCGCAGTGCTTCCAAGCTTGTTGCCCTTGCCAAAAGAGCCGGACTCCCCGAAGACCGCATCTCGACTGATCTTGATGCCGTTTTGGCCGATCCCAATAACCAGATCTATTTTGATTCCACCCTCACCGGACAACGGCCCGACGGGGTGCGCAAGGCGATCAAGGCTGGGAAGCATATCTACTGCGAGAAGCCGACGGCCACGACTTCCGAGGAGGCGCTCGCTCTTTTCAATGAAGTCACTGCTGCTGGACTCAAGAACGGCGTGGTGCAGGACAAGCTCTGGCTTCCCGGCCTCCTGAAGCTGAAATACCTCATCGACACGGGTTTCTTTGGCAAAATTCTTTCGGTAAGAGGCGAGTTCGGTTACTGGGTTTTCACCGGCGAGTTTGAGAAACTCCAGCGCCCCTCGTGGAATTACCGCAAGGAGGATGATGGAGGCATCATCGTCGACATGCTCTGTCACTGGCAGTATGTGATCCAGAATCTTTTCGGTGAGATCAAGTCACTCACCTGTCTCGGTGCCACGCATATTCCCGAACGCTGGGATGAGCAGGGCAAGACTTACAAGTGCACCGCCGACGACTCCGCCTATGCCACCTTCGAGTTGGAAAACGGCGTCATTTGCCACTTCAACTCCTCTTGGAGCGTTAGGGTGAACCGTGAGGATTTACTGACCCTGCAAGTCGATGGCACGCATGGCTCTGCCGTTGCCGGACTTCGTGATTGCAAGGCCCAGTCCCTCGCAGCGACACCCCGTTGCATCTGGAATCCCGATATTGACAGTCCGATTGATTATAAGGATGGCTGGACACGGGTGCCATCCAACGACACTTATGACAATGCCTTCAAGGTGCAGTGGGAGCTTTTCCTCAAGCATGTCGTCAAGAATGATCCCTTCCCATGGAATCTTCTTCAGGGTGCAAAAGGAGTCCAGCTTGCCGAACTGGGGATCCAGTCTTGGGAAGAAAGGCGTTGGCTCGATGTGCCGAAACTCGGCTAGTCATTTTTAGCGGTACGAATTTGTGAAGGGTTGCCTGAGCAACCCTTCACAACTCGATCATCATGGGGTGGAGATATTTATCCTTTATGGATCATCTGAACGGGTAGATTCCTCCTCTCGGCTTTTTAGTTTGCCAGAAGCTTGTAGAAAAAATGTAATGACATCCCTGTGAATCGATCTGTCGCCAAATATGTTCTGATGGCGCTGCTGGCATCCTTTTCGACCGTTTACGCCGGGAATCCTCCGGTTACAGAACTTCAGATTGACCTCAAGGCTCCGGCGAAGCTCTTTGCTCCGACCTATGCAGGATTGATGACCGAAGAGATCAATCATTCCTACGACGGTGGTCTCTATGCCGAGCTGATCCGTAACCGAGTTTTCAGAGACAATGAGACCAATGCCGATGGCTGGTCGATCAGTGTTCCGACCAATGCCCGTGCGACAATGAGTGTGACAAGGGATTTTCCATTAACGGACAAGTTGCCCAATAGTCTTCAAGTCGATATTTCCAAGGTAGCTACGAACCATCCGATTTTGATTTCAAACGCAGGCTACTGGGGCATCCCAGTGCAGCCCGACACGATCTACAAGGTTGTTTTTTGGGCCAAGGGGAACAATGAATGGAGCAGCAAGTGGAATGGTAAACACGAGGGGACGAATCCTCCCCTTCCTCTCTTCCGTTCGCCGTTGGGTATTTCATTAAAGAGTGCGGATGGAGCCAAGGTGTATGCCACCTCGGAGTCACCTGCGTTGACTGGCGAATGGCAGAAAATCGAACTGACTCTCAAGACCGGCCACGATGTGATTGCAAGCAAGGAGAATCAGTTTGTTATCAGCGCTGCTGCGCCCGGTTTCTTCAATCTGAGTCTCGTTTCACTCTTTCCGCCGACTTATAAGGATCGTCCGAATGGCACGCGGACTGATCTGATGGAAAAACTTGCTGATCTTCATCCTCAGTTTCTCCGCTTCCCCGGAGGGAACTATCTGGAAGGGGACAACCTCTGGGAACGCTTTGACTGGAAGCAGATGCGCGGACCGCTGGAGTTTCGTCCCGGTCACCAATGCTGCTGGCACTACCGTTCTTCGGACGGATTCGGGCTCTTGGAGTTCATGGGCTGGTGTGAAGACCTCGGTATGGAGCCGGTGCTTGCGGTCTTCGCCGGTTACTCCATGCACCAGCAGCCTGTCTGTGCCGGACCGCTGCTTGATTCTTATGTTCAGGATGCTCTCGATGAGATCGAGTATCTGACAGGTGATGCGAAGAGCTCCCATTGGGGAGCCTTGCGCGCCAAAGACGGACATCCCGAACCCTTCAAGCTCAAGTATATCGAAATTGGGAACGAGGACATGTTCGACAAGTCCAAGAGCTATGATGGGCGATTTGCCCAGTTTTATGATGCGATCAAGGCGAAGTATCCCGAGCTCCAACTGATAGCCACGATTCCTGTAAAAAGCAGGAAACCCGATGTGGTGGATGATCACTTCTACCGAAAGCCAGATGCCTTTGTGAAAGATTTTCACCATTACGATCATGTGGATCGAAACGGACCAAAGATCTTTGTTGGCGAATGGGCCACGACGGGATTAGATCCCTGGTCCAAGCAGAGCAAATCATCCACAACGCCAAATTTTTCCCAGGCACTCGGTGATGCAGCCTGGATGTGCGCGATGGAACGCAACGCCGACCTGATCGTCATGCAGTGCTACGCGCCGTTACTAGTGAATGTGAATCCCGATGCCTCACAGTGGAAACCCAACCTGATCGGTTATGATGCCCTTTCCAGCTTTGTCTCTCCAGCATGGCATGCGCAGGCCCTTTTCAATACACACCGTGGAGATTCCGTCGCTGCGGCGAATTTAACCGGCGAGAGTTCCGCTCCCGATCAGCAACTCTGCTACTCGGTGACGAGGGACACAGCAAAGGGGTTGATCTACATCAAACTGGTCAATGTGCAGAAGGTTCCCCGGGAGGTGAAGATCAACTTGGGTGAAGGAGTGGGAATCGAGCCGGAAGCTGAGACCATCATCCTCCACGCTGATAATCCGGATCAGCTCAACTCGATTGAAAAGCCGAACGCCGTCGTTCCGGTAAAGGGGACGATTCACAACGCTTCTTCAGATTTTAGCGTCAATGTTCCTGCAAACGCCTTGATGCTTTTGACGCTTCGTTTGAAGTAAAAACGGTGTCGGAAGACCGCTTAAGGCAAAAGTGTAGCCCTATTTGCCGCCGCACTTCACCCCTAGCAACCTGCTTTTACCGAGTCACCCAGATCGAGCACTTCGTGCGTCCAGTTGGAGATCCGCTCATGGAGTTCGGCATCTCCGGCGAGTGATTGACCATAGGATGGGATCATTTCCTCCAGCTTGCTCTTCCATTCTCCCGAGACGATTTTTTCAGGGAAGCAATTGTCGAGAAGAGTCAACATAATGGAAACGGAGGTGGATGCTCCCGGGGAAGCTCCCAGCAGGGCGGAAAGAGAGCCGTCCGCGGCACAGATGACCTCTGTGCCGAATTGAAGAGTTCCTCCTTTCTTTGGATCCTTCTTGATGACTTGTACGCGCTGACCTGCATGTTCCAATGTCCAGTCTTCCAATTTGGCGTCGGGAATAAAATCTCTGAGGGCATCAAGACGATCCCTCGGCGATTGAAGAACCTGTCCGATGAGATAGGTGGTGAGGGGTATATTTCGAAGTCCCGCAGCCGTCATGGGAATCATGTTGTCAGGTTTCATCGAGAGGGGAAAATCAAGCAGGGAACCGTTTTTTAGATATTTGGTCGTGAATCCTGCAAAGGGGCCGAAGAGAAGCCCCTTTTCACCATCGATCATTCTGGTGTCAAGATGGGGAACGGACATCGGTGGTGCTCCCACGGAGGCTTTGCCATAGACTTTGGCATTGTGTTGTTCGATTAATTCAGGGTTTGTGCAGCGGAGCCATTGTCCGCTGATGGGAAAACCTCCAAAGCCTTTGCCCTCCGGAATTCCTGATTTTTGGAGCAGCGGAAGTGCTCCGCCTCCAGCTCCAAGAAAGACAAAGTTGGTGTTGATGCTGCGCTTGTTTGTTGTGATTTTGTCCTTCACTTCAATCCGCCAAGAGTTGTCTTTGTTTCGCTCAATATTGCTCACTTCGTGGTTGAGATGAAGGGTGACGCCATCGAGTGTGCTTAAATACTCCATCATGCCGCGGGTAAGGGCTCCGTAGTTCACATCGGTGCCATCAGCGGTGCGGGTTGCAGCCACCGGTTCGTGATCATCCCGGTTCTGCATAACAAGAGGCATCCAGTCACGGAGTTTTTCAGGCTTGTCGGAAAATTCCATTCCCTCAAAGAGATGGTTGAGAGTCAGTTCGGCATGGCGCTTCCTGAGATAATCACAATCAGCCTCTCCCTTGACGAAGCTCAGATGAGGAACTGAACGGATGAAATTCTCCGGCATGACGATGCGGTTTCGTTCCACGAGATAGGACCAGAGTTGCAGTGAAATCTGGAAGGACTCATTGATTCCGATCGCCTTGCTGCAATCGACGGAACCGTCAACCCTCTGCGGAGTGTAATTCAATTCGCAGAGTGCGGCATGACCAGTTCCGGCGTTGTTCCAAGCATCGGAACTTTCCAACGCAACGCGGTGAAGTGATTCAAAAATCTCGATGGAGAGCTCAGGCTGGAGTTCTTTGAGAAGCACCCCAAGCGTGGCACTCATGATACCAGCACCCACGAGAACGACATCAGGGAAGGCTGATTGAGAATCGGCAGGGGGCGTTTTGAAGATTTTTGAAATGTTTTTCACTGTTTTTCAATCGAGCAAGAAACATGCCATGAAGCATGACAATTAAAAAAATGCCCCCCGGTCATCCTTTTTGTGGATGAGCCGGGGGGAAGATTCTGCTCTTAGAGTTTTACTGTACGGTCGCTTGCCTAGTAGCGGTAGTGAGCTGCCTTGTAGGGACCATCGACCGAGACATCAAGATACTCGGCCTGATCCTTGGTGAGGGTTGTGAGCTTCACGCCGATCTTCTCGAGATGGAGACGTGCGACTTCCTCGTCAAGAATTTTTGGCAGGACATAGACGCCGGGCTTGTAGGTGTTGCGATTTTTCCAGAGCTCCAGCTGGGCGAGGGTTTGGTTGCTGAAGCTGGCACTCATGACAAAGCTAGGATGACCGGTGGCGCAGCCAAGGTTGACTAGGCGGCCCTCGGCGAGCAGGAAGATTTCATTGCCATTAGGGAAAGTGTATTTGTCCACCTGGGGCTTGATATTGGTGCGCTTGACGCTCTTGTCCCCCTGAAGCTTGTCCACTTCGATTTCGTTGTCGAAGTGTCCGATATTGCAAATCACGGCCTGATCTTTCATGCGCTTCATGTGCTCGTAGGAGATCACTCCCACATTTCCCGTGGTCGTCACATAGATGTCGGCACGGCCGAGGGTATCCTCAAGCGTGGTGACCTCGTAGCCTTCCATGGCTGCCTGAAGTGCATTGATCGGATCGATCTCGGTGATGATCACGCGTGCTCCCTGACCACGGAGAGACTGGGCACTGCCCTTGCCCACATCGCCGTAGCCGCAGATCACTGCGACCTTGCCGGAGATCATCACATCCATCGCACGGTTCAGTCCGTCGACGAGCGAGTGGCGACAGCCATAGAGGTTGTCAAATTTTGACTTCGTGACGGAGTCATTCACATTGAACGCAGGAACAAGGAGTTTGCCCTTCTCGTGAAGCTTGTAGAGGCGGTGAACTCCGGTCGTGGTCTCCTCGGAGACACCGCGCCAATCCTTGACCATGTCGTGCCAGCGGGTTGGATTCTCGGCATGGACTTTCTTGAGAAGATCCTTGATGACCTGCTCCTCGTGATTACCGGATGGGGTGTTCACCCAGCCATCACCCTCTTCAAGTTCAAAGCCCTTGTGCAGGAGCAGGGTGACATCGCCACCATCATCGACCACCATCTCGGGGCCCTTGCCGCCATCAAAGGAGATCGCCTTATAGGTGCACCACCAATATTCTTCTAAGCTCTCGCCCTTCCAGGCAAAAACAGGAACTCCGGTCACGGCAATCGCTGCCGCGGCCTGATCCTGCGTGGAGAAAATGTTGCAGCTGGCCCAGCGGACATCAGCGCCCAATTCGGTAAGAGTCTCAATCAAGACCGCAGTCTGAATCGTCATGTGGAGGGAGCCGGTGATGCGGACACCTTTAAGAGGCTTTTCCGATGCGTATTTTTTTCGGATGGACATAAGGCCGGGCATTTCCTGCTCGGCGATGACGATTTCCTTGCGACCCCACTCGGCGAGAGTGATGTCTGCTACTTTATAATCTGTGGTGCTCATTGTGAAGTTGTTGGGTTGTGTCGTGGTTGAAGAGGAGGAAAGGGTTACAGCTTGGCAGCGGCGAGTGCGGCCTTTTTGAGAGTGGCCGCCTTGTCGGTTTTTTCCCACGAGATGTCGGCGCCTTCCTTGCCGAAGTGTCCATAGTTGGTCGTCTGGGAATAGATCGGGCGACGGAGTTTGAGCTGGCTGATGATTTCTGCCGGCTTGAAGCCAAAGGTTTTTTTGACCGCAGTCTCAATTGCCTCTTCGGGAACTGTTGCCGTACCGAAGGTATCAATGTGGATCGAGACAGGATCAGGATGACCGATGGCGTAGGCAAACTGCACTTCGCACCGGGCTGCCAGACCAGCTGCCACGACATTCTTGGCAACATAACGCCCCATGTAGGCGGCTGAGCGATCGACCTTTGTGGGATCCTTTCCGGAGAAAGCACCTCCACCATGACGGCCCATGCCACCATAGGTATCAACGATGATTTTGCGCCCAGTGAGACCCGTGTCGCCCTGTGGGCCCCCGATGACAAATCGACCGGTAGGATTGATCAGAAACTCTGTCTGCTTGGTAAGCATCTTGGCCGGAATCACCTTGCGGATGACTTTATCGATGCAGAACTTCTCGATCTCCTTGTGGGAGACTCCATCGGCGTGTTGAGTCGAGATCACGACATTGACGACCCGTGTCGGCTTGCCATCGACATATTCGACCGAGACCTGGCTTTTGGCATCCGGACGGAGCCACTTGGCAGCACCGCTCTTGCGCAGGCGGGTAAGCTCACGACCGAGACGGTGTGCATACATGATGGGAGCGGGCATCAGCTCAGGTGTCTCGTCGCAGGCATATCCGAACATCAGTCCCTGATCTCCGGCACCCATTTCGGCGGTTTTCTTACCCTCCGCCTTTTTCGCATCCACCCCTTGGGCTATGTCAGCACTCTGCGAGGTGATGATGTTGTTGATGAAGACGCGGTCGGAATGGAAGACATCGTCATCATTCGTGTAACCGATCTCACGGATGGCATCGCGGACAATCTTGCCGATGTTGACCGCAGATTCCAGTGAGGCTCCCTTCAGTTTTGGCACAGTGATCTCTCCACCGACAACCACGATATTGCTCTTGGCGTAGGTTTCGCAAGCGACGCGGCTCATTGGGTCAAGTGCCAGACAGGCATCCAAAATCGCATCGGAAATTGTGTCGCAGACTTTGTCGGGATGGCCTTCGCCGACCGATTCAGAGGAGAAGATGTAGCTTCGAGACATGGGATGGTGGGGTTGTGTGTTTTGGGTTGAAGTAGAGTAAGTTATTGCAACAGAGGCTTTACTTATAAACATATATGTATATGTAAATGGGTGTGGTGTCAATTCTTCAATCTCTAAGAGCTCTCTCGGAGCCTACGCGTTTGCGTCTCCTCTCCCTTCTTTTCCATGAAGAGCTTACGGTGGCCGAGCTTCAGGAGACCCTCGGCATGGGACAGTCCCGCATCTCCGCCAGTCTGGGTCAGCTCCGGCGTCAGGGACTCGTTCTGGATCGCAGGGTCGGCAAAAACATCTATTACGCCGCAGTTCTCACGGCAGTTGCCCCGCTTCGTGAAGTGCTTCTCTCCGCTGTAGCTGAGCTGCCGGAAGCTGAGAGGGATCGACAGGCGCTTCAACTTGTGCTCAACAAACGCAGGGATCGAGCTGCGGACTACTTTGATAAATTAGCCGGAAAATTCGGACGCACCTATATACCTGGCCGTTCCTGGCAGGCCCTCGCTCACGGATTGTTACGATTGCTACCGCCGCTCGTGATTGCCGACATGGGTGCGGGGGAGGGGACTCTTTCCCAACTGCTCGCCAGGACATCGAAACAGGTCATTGCCATTGATAATTCCCCGAAGATGGTGGAATACGGGGCGCGTATTGCCAAGGAGAACGGCTTTCAGAATCTTGAATACCGCCTCGGAGATCTTGAGGAACCGCCGATCGATTCCGAATCTGTCGATGTGGTTATGTTCAGTCAAGCTCTTCACCATGCAGCCCGTCCCCAAAGGGCCGTTGAGAGCGCCTGGCGCATTCTCAAGCCGGGTGGGCGCATCCTCATCCTCGATCTGGCCAGCCATACCTACGAACAGGCAAAAGAACTCTACGCCCATGTCTGGTTGGGATTCTCCGGGGTTGAACTCCACGCCATGATGGAGAAATCGGGTTTCAAAAATCTGGAAATCAGCGTGGTGGCGAGGGAGCAGCAGGCTTTGAACTTTCAAACGATTCTCGCCACTGGTACTAAGAAATAAACAGGCTGATTGAGATTTTTGCGTAGCACTGCGTTGCTGCTCGGTTGCAGCAGTTCATTGTTCTGACCTACAAGTCTTCAGCCTTTGGGGCTAACTACCTTTTCTTTAAAGGTTTTTCATGCGCCTCAGCGCGCAGCTGTTTCACAGCATCCGCCCAATCGGTGGAAGGATTGCCTGGCCAGCACAATTTCTGACGGCGTTCCCCGATGAAGTAGGCACGAAGAGCAATGGCATCATGTGAGAGAATAGGTTCCTTGACCGGTGGTTTGGGATCAAGGGAGATAGTAGTGGTTGCTTTTGAAGTTTTAGCCTTGGTGACGCGCTTTTTGCGGGTGGTAGCAGGAGCAGTTTTTACTGTTTTAACTGCCTTTGGAGCCTTTGGAGCCTTTGGAGCCTTTGGAGAGGCGGTTTTCTTCACGGCAGATGCTGGTTTTAAGGGTTTTGTAGCCATAATAATTCTTACATTATTAGCGAATTCTATGCCGTTCCTCCCGCTCGTCGAATTGTTTTTTGTGACAAAACCGTTTCATTGGGGATCTTCTCTCTCTACACTGTAGGGATGAAGGAATTTCTCATTCGCTGGCTTATCACGACTCTGGCAGTCATGGGGGCATCGTACATCATCCCCGGAATTTCCTACGACAGCACGGGAACTCTTGTTGGCGCTGCTCTCCTGCTAGGCATTATCAATGCGATCATACGGCCCGTGTTGCTGCTGCTGAGTCTCCCCTTCATCATTGTGACGATGGGATTCTTCATTCTCGTAATCAATGCGCTGATGCTGCTTTTTGTCTCTTCCATGATTCATGGATTCCATGTCGAGGGCTTCTGGAACGCCCTCTTTGCCGGGATCGTCATTGGGTTGATCAGCTGGCTCCTGAGTAGTTTTTTCCGCTCCAGTGACGGTCATATTTACTCAGTGAATCACCATGCGCAGATCAAAGAGGCCAATGCTCGGGTGGTCTCGGATGAGTAGGCGAAGCCAGAAATTTCGCGCAGAGACGCAGGGGCACGGAGCAAATGAGAAAAACTCTACCAAGCTCCTTCTTGAGTTCCAGATGTTCAAAGTTTCTCCATGATTCCGTTTTTCGATCACACCCCTGCGGCTCCTAAGATCTGCGGGATCACCACTCCCGACGATGCCCTCGGCTGCATCGAGGCAGGAGCGGGAGCGCTTGGTTTCAATTTCTACCCGCTCTCACCCAGATCGATTCCCGTGAATGGGGATCTCTCGTGGATCGCGAAGCTGAAGGCCGACTATCCCGATATCGCCTTGGTGGCCGTGGTGGTGAATCCCGACGCTGAGTTACTTCAGAAACTTCGTGAGGCAAGATGCTTTGATGCTATCCAGTTTCACGGGGACGAATCTCCAGAGTCCTGTGCCACCGAAGGTGCCGCTTTTAATTTCTGGATCAAGGCCCTTCGAATCCGTAGAGAGGCTGATCTTGCCAGCGCGCCGTCCTATCAGACGCCGTTTCTCCTGCTGGATGCGGCGGTGCCCGGAAGCTACGGGGGGAGTGGAAAAACCACAGATTGGAGCCTTGCTTCAAAATTCATTTCCGAAAATCCCAAGCGAAGAGTTCTTCTGGCTGGAGGATTGACGCCCGAAAATGTGGCGGGGGCTGTACAATCAGTCTTTCCCCATGCTGTCGATGTCGCCAGTGGGGTGGAGGTGGCTCCCGGACGGAAAGATCCCGTAAAGGTGAGGGAGTTCATTGCGGCGGCCCTCGCTATCTGAATTTCCAAGAGTTTAATATGGAATTGCCAGCCCGGCCGTTGCTTCGCATCCGTTACGGCAGGGACTCAGGAAGCTGATGAGAGATAAGTCAGGCGGTGATTTTCCATTATTTATAGACGCATTATTTCTTTTCCTGATTTCCTGAGTTCCAGATTCAAAAAATTATGTGCATCCTTCTCCGTTCCAACTCTTCACCCACTTAACCCTTTTAACCTTTTTACGAATCCCATGAGCACCACTTATCATATTGCAGTACTGGCAGGAGACGGCATTGGTCCCGAAGTCATGGCTGAGGCCATCAAGGTTCTCCGTGCCGTGGAAAAAAAGTTCGGATTTCTTATCCAGGAAACCCCGATGCCCGTGGGCGGCGCTGGCATTGATGAGAAGGGAAAAGCACTTCCCTCGGAAACGCTCAAGGTTTGCGAAGATTCAGATGCGATCCTTTTCGGTTCTGTCGGCGGCCCCAAGTGGGAAAGTCTCCCACCCAATGAGCAGCCCGAGCGTGCCGCTCTCTTGCCCCTGCGAAAACACTTCGGACTCTTTGCCAATCTCCGTCCCTGCATCTGTCTGGCGGAGTTGGCCCATGCCTCACCGCTTCGACCCGAATCGGTGGCCGGTGGAGTTGATGTCCTCTGCGTGCGTGAACTTACGGGTGGTCTCTACTTTGGAGAGCCAAAGTTTTTGAAGGAGAGCGGTGAGGACGAGGCCGATCCAATCGCTGTCGATACGATGGTCTATAAGAAGAGCGAGATTGAGCGGATCGCTCGTGTTGCTTTTGAAGCGGCACGAGGTAGGGGCAAGAAGCTGACCTCCATCGACAAGGCGAATGTTCTTCAGAACGGCATCCTCTGGCGCCGCACGGTCAATGAGATTGCGAAGGAGTATCCCGATGTGACCCTCTCCCATCTCTATGTCGATAATGCAGCCATGCAGCTCATCAAGAATCCGAAGCAGTTCGATGTGGTTCTCGCGGAGAATCTCTTTGGCGACATCCTGAGCGATGAGATGGCCATGATTGCCGGATCGCTTGGCATGCTCCCGAGTGCTTCGCTTGGTCAGTCCAAGGGTGAGTCCCGCCGCTTCGGCATGTATGAACCGAGCGGGGGAACTGCTCCCGACATCGCGGGGAAGGGGATTGCCAATCCGATTGCCCAGATTCTCAGTGCCGGGATGATGCTCCGTCACTCACTGAATGAAACCGCCGCTGCCGATTCGATTGACACGGCTGTCCGCAAGGTCATTTCCTCGGGCCTCCGTACCGGAGACATCTGGTCCGAGGGGACAACTAAAGTCGGCACCGCTGCGATGGGCAGTGCCATAGCAGCGGCGATTTGAAGTTTTGCTGCAAAATGTTGCAGAGGGTTATCAACAACTGGGTATATGGTGGATTTTTGGCCGCCTTCCTATTGTTGGGATTGATGCCGGCATTTTATCGATCGTGGGATCTCACTCTGATTCTTGTCTTTCTTCAGTTGCCCGCCTACATGCTGCACCAGATGGAGGAGCATGATGACGATCGCTTCCGTCATTTTGTAAATCGGATTCTGGGAGATGGACGCGAGATCCTCTCCAAGAAAGCTGTCTTTGTGATCAATGTTCCCGGTGTCTGGGGGGTGAATCTCGTTTCCATCCTCATGGCTTACGGGATGGATATAGGATTCGGGCTGATTGGCATCTATCTGACCCTGATCAATGCATTCGTCCATCTTGTTCAGGCGATTCATCTTCGGTGCTATAACCCGGGACTGATCACGGCTGTGATTCTCTTCCTTCCTGTTGGTGGAATAGCACTCTGGAAAATCTGCGCCACGGGAACCGTTCCGATGATCTATCACATTCTGGGATTGGGTAGCGCTGTCGCCATTCATCTGGGCATCGTGGTCTATGTCATGAGCAGTCTAAGGAAACGCTGATTAAATCCCATAATGGCCGTTGATGCGAGTCCTCCTCCGATTGGCCGGATTTAGTCATACCCCGTTCGCGGGAAAAGCCTTGCCAAAACTCCCCCCTGAAAGGCATTTTTGAACATGGCAGCAATCAACAGCGATCACAGTGACGAAATATTCTACCGCTCGGCCGAATCTTTTTTCACGGCCAACTCCGCCATCGGACTGACTTACGATGATGTGACTTTGGCAACTCTGTACTCGGAAGTCCTTCCTAGTCAAACCAAGCTTGATTCACGACTGGCTGATAGTCTTCAACTCAATATTCCCATCGTCTCCTCCGACATGGATACGGTGACGGAATCACGCATGGCGATTGCCATGGCTCTCAACGGCGGTCTTGGCATCATCCATTACAACATGCCTGAGAGCGAGCAACTCAAACAGATCAGCCGGGTCAAATATCATGTCCAGGGGCTGATCCAGGATCCAATCAAGGTACTGCCCGACCAGCGGATCGGGGATATTCTCAGAATGATTGAGGAGAAGAAATTCGGGTTTAGCACCTTCCCCGTCGTTGATGCCCAGGGCAGGCTTATGGGATTGCTTTCGGGTCATGTGGTGAAACCCCGTTACGCCGCCAAGACTGTTGCTGAAGCACTGACAGAGCGTCAGCAAGTCCACACCATCTCCATCAGGGAACTGGGCAACGACCCGATCGCCCAAGCTGATAAATTTTTTACCGAGCATGTGGGTATTCACAAACTGCTGGTGGTCGATGACGAGGACCGGCTTCACGGACTTATCACCATGAGTGATGTGGAAAAAATCACTCAGGAACGCAAGGCTCAGTTTAAGCCGGCACGCGACTCTCAGTTCCGACTGATTTGCGGCGCTGCAGTTTCCGCCACCCGCAATGCCTTTGGCGAACTCGACCGTGATCGGATACTCGGCCATGTTGGGACTCTTGTTGAGCGGGGAGTCGATGTCGTTGCCGTTTCGACGGCACATGGTCACAGCAAGGGGGTTGGCGACACGGTCAAGGTATTGAAGGATGCCTTCCCCGCACTCCCGATCATTGCCGGCAATGTCACCAGTGCCGCGGGGGTGGAGTATCTGGCCGAATGCGGTGCCAATATTATCAAAGTAGGGCAGGGCCCCGGATCCATCTGCACAACCAGAATCGTGGCCGGAGTGGGGATTCCACAAATGACGGCTCTTTATGTCTGCTCCAAAGCCGCTGAAAAGAAAAAGGTTTCGATCCTTGCCGATGGAGGAATCACTAAATCGGGAGACATCGTCAAGGCGCTAACCCTAGCGCAGGGTGTCATCTGCGGTGGAATTTTGGCAGGTTGCACCGAGTCTCCCGGCGAGGTCGTTGAAATCGGAGGAAAGCTCCACAAGCAATACCGGGGAATGGGCAGCCTGGCAGCCATGAATGCCGGGAGCGCCGCTCGTTACGGCCATCAAAAGGGAGATACGACCCGCAAAGTTGCAGCCGAGGGAATTGAAGCGCTGAAAGAAGCAAGTGGTTCCGTCGATCAGGTGCTGACAGGTCTCATCGGCGGTATCCAAAGCGGAATGGGTTATCTCGGAGCGGCAGATTTGACACAGCTCCGTGCAAAGGCACGCTACATCCGTGTCAGTCCTGCGGGTCAGCGTGAGGCCGCCCCTCATGATGTGGTGGAGTTGAAGACGCGAAGCTGATTCTCGACCTTCTTTGCTACAATGAACTGAGTCGTGGGGCTGTTACCAGCCCAGCACCATGGCAAAAATCAGCGGCGCCACGATGGAGGCATCCGACTCGACAATGAAACTCGGCGTGTCGATGCCAAGCTTGCCCCAGGTGATTTTTTCATTCGGCACCGCTCCGGAATAACTTCCGTAGCTCGTGGTGGAATCACTGATTTGGCAGAAGTAACCCCAGAGTGGGATCTCGGGCCGCTGCAAATCCTGATGGAGCATTGGCACGACACAGATAGGGAAGTCTCCGGCGATACCTCCGCCGATCTGGAAAAATCCGATCGAGCCGATAGTGCCGATCTGTTTGGAGTTCTCCGTGTACCACTCAGCAAGTTCCTTCATGTATTCAATGCCGGTACGCACGGTGTGGATATTCTTCACATCACCACTGATGCAGTGGCCGGTGAACATATTACCCAGAGTGGAATCCTCCCAGCCGGGAACGAACATGGGCAAATTTTTCTTGGCAGCTTCCATCAGCCAACTGTTCTTGGGGTCAATCTGATACTCCAGCTTGCCACCAAGCAGAATGCGATACATGAACTCGTGGGGGAAGAGTCGCACACCGGCAGCATCGCAGGCCATCCATTCCTCCAGGACGACACTCTCGATCCGACGCATCGCCTCCATTTCTGGAATGCATGTGTCGGTGACACGATTCATGTGGCGATCCAGCAGGGCTACTTCGTCCTGTTTTGTCAGATCACGGTAATTGGGTACCCGCTCATAGTAATCGTGGGCGACAAGGTTGAAGACATCCTCCTCCAGATTGGCTCCCGTGCAGCAGATGGCGTTGACCTTCCCCTGACGGATCATTTCAGCCAGAGATAGTCCCAGTTCAGCCGTACTCATCGCTCCAGCCAAGGTCATAAACATCGTGCCGCCTTTCTCCAGATGGGCTGTGTAGGCATGAGCAGCATCCTTCAATGCAGCGGCATTGAAGTGGCGGTAGTGATGCTCGATGAAACTGGAGATGGGGCCGGGTGTTGTGCTCATTATCGTGGTCTGGATCAGGGAACGGGATTTAATCAGCGGTTCCTTAGTAAGAAATGGTTCGTTTTACCGCATTGGCACTCTTGGTCACCACATGGCCTGCGGAACTGATATCCTGACCGGCTCCGCCGATGATGCCACAACCAGTGAGGCTCAGGATAAATGCCGCACCAACAACCAAAGTAAGCAGTGTTTTCATGGGGTTACTTGATACGCATGATGATGCACCGTGTCGATCCGAGAGAGGAATAAACTCGTGGGATCAGTGAGTGGTTGCTTTTTTTCTGGCATCCCGCATTTCCTTGCAGGCAATGGCCCACTCCTTCTGAAAGGCGGGATTTTTCAGGAACTCTCCTGCTAGGAATTTTCCATAGATTTTTCCGGCCCGGACATCGGCTGGGAAGTGACGGCCTAGGATGACGCGATACCAAGCCTTCTGCCTTGCCTGGGAATGCAGTTCCTTGGCCATGTCTGGAAAGGCATTTGAGAGCATTATCGCCCAGACAAATGCCCGGGTGGTGTGCCCACTAGGATAAGAGTACCCATTGCTGTTTTCCTTGTCACCGGTCAGATGCCAGTAGATGGGGCGTTCCCTGCCAAAGTGATGTTTTGCGATCTGTATGGCTTCCTTGGTCTGGTCATAAACTTGATCGAAGAGTTTTGCGGTTTTTGGCAGATCCCGGCTGTTGAACCAACTTCCCAGCGTGTCTGAGTAATCAAAGACGCTGTCATGCGATGCCGTCATAGCCCTGTCAATCTGCCCCCTAGTGCTGGTGGAACGGGCGTTCTTGAGATAGCCCGTGTCCATTTTGTATTGCTCCGATCCTGGTTGCGGAGGGGCGGGGATAATGGCCGTGATATTATAGCTTGCCGGATCAATGAACTGGGCCGAATCAGCATGCCGTGTAAATAAAAGCGCCAGTGTCAGGGTAATGACTGCGATGATTGTCTGGCGAGGGAGGGATCGGATGAAATGCATGGTTGGGCTAAAATGAAAAGTGAGGGATATCGGAATCGATGATCCTGCGGTTTATTAAAGACCGCTTCAAAGAAAATCGGTGGAGGGATGTTGTTGAGGAGAGGGGTAGGTAGATGACTTAATCCGATTTAATCAGGGTTTTCCTAAAGGCTATCTCACATTGATTTCCTCACTCCAAGGCTGACATCGAAACCGATGCACCGAGACAGATCAAAAATGATAGAAGGAAAAGGTATTTGTGGTTCCCGAAGTCTTCTGTAAGACCAAACCATAAATCGGATTTGGAGGGATGGAGAGAGGGCCTCCACCGGGTATCAGCGATAGAATGCTGGCTCCATCGACTCCAAAAGGGGTGCGAACCGTATTTGTGTCGTTCAAGGAGTATTTCACAACGGCATATTGATTGCCGTTGTGATCGCTCTCCGCAACAACATCCGTCATGTACAGGGTGTCGGGACCAACGGACAGAATCGTTGGTTGTGATGGGGTTTTAATCGTCGCCAAAAGTTTTCCTGAAGCGGAGATCCAGAGAACTGCAATTCCTATCGGATTAAAACTACCATCCTGGACTTTCGCAATAATCGCTGCATTGCCTGCTTTATCGGAAGCATAGTTCACCTCCTGCCAAAAGGCAGAGGGAACCCCCTGGGGTGTTGCCGGAGTAGTGATGACATATTGCCACTGGGGTTTTAGAACCTGTGCCGGGCTGCTTAAAAGGGGACAGCAGACAAAAAGACATGTCAGCAAACTGATCATTGAATTGTGTTTCATTCGATGTGAGATGGCTCAGGGTAATGTGTTCACAACCAATACCCGAGTTCCAGATCCTGCTGGAGACTATTTTTTCGCGGATTTATCCGATTCTTCTATTGGAGGGAGGAATCGCATCTGCCGATCGATGCGCGGGATGCGGATGGTGAAAACCACACCTTTGTTTTCCGCACTCTCCAGCATGATTTCCCCGCCGTGTGCGCGGATGATGCGCTGCACGACATGCAAACCGAGGCCGTTACCGGATTCTTTTGTCGTGTAATAGGGCTGGAATATCCTGTCGATTGAAGCTTGAGAAATGCCGCCACCCGTGTCGCCGATGCTCACCCAGACATGGGAATCATCGCTACCCGTGACCACGCGGAGCAGACCCTGGCTGCCCATGGCCTGAAAGCTGTTGCGGATAATGTTATAGAGTGCCTGCCGCATTTGATCGCGATCGAGCAATACCGGGGGGAGGGCCGATGAAGGCGCGATTTCCACGGTGATGTTCCGATTTTCGATTTCACTCCGTAAAAACTGGACGGTTTCAAGGATCAGCGCATTGAAATCACCGGGATGACATTCAAGAGGAGCAGGCCTGACGGCTTTTAAAAATTGTGAGATAATCTGATCGAGTCGGCGAACTTCACCACGGGCAACGCTCAGTGACTCTATAAAATCGGCCCTGTTTGCATCCGAGAGCCCCGGTTGTTTCAACTTGCGCTCCAGCAGTTGGAGTTGGATGTCGAGAGAATTGAGGGGATTGCCGATTTCATGTGCCACACCTGCAGCTAGAAGTGTCACTGCGGAAAAGCGTTCGCTCTCGATGGTCTCCTCTCTTTCCCTCTGCGCCTCGGTAATGTCTCTCAGGATAATCGCGCGTCCCACAAGGCTTCTGCGGGAAGGTTCCCTCTCATCGCTCATCAGTGGAGCCACATAGAAATTGAGAAATCTGCGTTGAGGATAGAATATTTCCAGATCGCGGCTCATCACATCACCCGAATGCGCCACCGAACGAAGATCGAGACCGGGAATCGCCTCACCGAGTCGCCGGCCCATGTTTTCAGCGCCAATCATTCCGAAGAAAGAACAGGCAGCCTGATTCATATAGATGATCCTATCCTGAGGATCAGTAACGATGACCCCTTCCAGAAGGGCGTTGAAGATTGTTTCCAGAAAGCCCTTCTCTCGCGAGAGGAGTTGCAGATAATGCCCGATGTCATTCGGTTCGACGAATCGGATCCGCTCGACAAGTTTGTCGATGAACCCCCTGTTCATCAGGCCAAAAGGGATTCGAGTTCGGCAACACGCTTTTCAAAGAGAGCCATGGCTGCTTCCACCGGAGCCGGGGAGCACATTTCCACGCCAGCTTTGGCAAGAGTCCTAATGGGAAAATCACTACCCCCGCTCTTCAGAAAGTTGATGTAGCATTCGGTATCACCCGTTTCCAGAACTCCCTTGGCCAGGGTGATCGCCGCCGAGATGCCGGTGGCATATTTATACACATAAAAGGCGCTGTAGAAGTGTGGGATACGGAGACATTCAAGCTCCAACACTTCGTCAATCACCACGCCGGGGCCGAAGTAAGTGTCGAGAAGGCTGCGATAAAGTCTGCGAAAGTTCTGTAGCGTCAGGGCTTCTCCGGCCTCTTCGGCGGCATGGGTCGCCTTTTCAAATTCGGCAAACATCGTTTGACGGAAGAGAGTGCCGCGCAGGTCATCGATCTGCCGGTTTAGCAGATAGGCACGCATGGAGCGGTCAGTTGTCTCGGAAAGGAGATGCTCCGTGAGCAGAATTTCATTGAAGGTAGAGGCCACTTCCGCGAGGAAAATCGGATAGTGATAGGTTTGAAAACTCTGTGATCGTGCCGCATACCAGGTGTGCATCGAATGCCCCGCCTCATGGGCCAGTGTGTAGATGTCGGAGAAGACATCCGGCTTGTAATTCATTAGGATGTAGGGAGGTCCCTCGTAGGTGCCGGAAGAAAAGGCCCCGCTTCTCTTGCCCTTGTTCTCATACCTGTCACACCAGCGCTCCTCACGAAGTCCCTTGGAGAGCGTTGCTGTATACTCGATGCCAAGCGGTGCCAATGCCCGGATCACCATCCCGATCGCATCATCAAATCCGACATCACTCTGGACTGCCGATACCAGCGGTGCATAGGTGTCATAGACATGCAGATCAGGTAGATTAAAGACCTTCTGCCTCAGCGCATAATAGCGATGGAGGACGGGCAGTCGTGAGCGCACTGTCTGAATCAGACTCTCATACACAGCAACGGGAACATCATCGACAAAGAGGGAAGCTTCCAATGCAGAGGGGTAGTTCCTGGCCTTGGCAAGGAAGACATCAGCTTTGACCGAATGAGAGAGGGCGCTTGCCAGCGTGTAGCGATGATCCGAAAATTCCGTGTAGAATTTCTCAAAGGAATTCTTTCTGACCGAGCGATCTGGTCTCTGAAGGAGTGAGGAAAAGCTGCTCTGGGTCAGTTCGATTTCCTGACCGCGATCGTCTCGAACCGAACCAAACGACATGTCGACATTGGTCAACTGGGAAAATGTCTCATGATGTCCCGAGATCACGGGTAGGGAGAGGGCAAGTAAACGCTCCTCGGTATCACTGAGAGTGTGCGGTTTGAGACGACGAAGGCGTTGCAACGGAATGATCCAGTCGGCCAGCAGGGGGTCGGTCAGATAGGTGCCGAATTGTTCCTCAGAGAGTGATTGAATTTCCGGGGAAACCCAGGAGCAGCTCTCACTGATTCTTGCCCCGAGTGACTGAAGTCTTCCATCCCTGTCTAGGGAGACGGCATCGGAACTATCCTCGGATAGTCGAAGTCCTGCATACTGCCCAAGTCTCTCGCTGGAGCGATCGATCAATTTTTCAAATTCCAGCAGGGAGAGCAAATCACCGGCACTTCTTGAGAGCGTTCCCCTGAATGCCTCAATGCCTGTGTATCGGGTCGTCAGATCATGGAACTCTTCCTCCCATACAGCGTCATTGGCAAAGAGAATGGAGAGATCCCATGTGTCGCCCTCAAGGACTTCACTACGAATTTTTAATCCGGATGAGGGGATCTCACCCGATAGATCCGCGATACGGCAAGCCAAAGGCACAGGACAATGCATCAGATGCTAAAAGTGGCTGAATTTTCAGCGACTACTTCTGAGATTTGCCTTGGGAGGCAACGGCTGCCATCGAGGCGGCAATCGCCTCCTGATCGCCGAGATAGTAATGACGGATCGGCTTGAGATTCTCGTCGAGTTCATAGACGAGCGGAACCCCGGTTGGGATGTTCAACGCAAGAATCTCCTCCTCGGTCATGTTGTCGAAATATTTAACGAGTGCCCGCAGAGTGTTGCCATGGGCCGCAACGATCACTTTTTCTCCCCGCTTCACAGCTGGAGCAATCTCATTGTGCCAGTAGGGAAGGACGCGATCGACCGTATCCTTTAGGCATTCGGTGAGTGGTAGTTCGGAGGTAGGAACATTTTTGTAGCGAGGGTCGTTGCCGGGGAAGCGCTCATCGGATTTTTCCAGTGGAGGAGGAGAGACATCATAGCTCCGACGCCAGATGAGCACCTGATCATCACCGAATTTTGTCGCTGTCTCCGCCTTGTTCAGACCTTGCAGCGAACCGTAGTGCCGCTCATTGAGTCGCCATGACTTCTCAACTGGAATCCATAGTTCATCCAGTTCGGCCAGAATCGCATTGAGAGTGTAGAGCGCACGCTTGAGGACGGATACAAAGGCGCGGTCAAAGGAAAACCCCTCGGCTTTCAGCAACTCACCGGCTGCCTTGGCTTCACTGCGCCCCTTGTCATTCAAGTCGACATCGGTCCATCCGGTGAATCGATTTTCTTTATTCCAAGTGCTTTCACCGTGACGAATGAGGACGATCTTGTGCGCAGGAGTAGTCATGGGATGGATAATAGACAAGCGTGGCTCCGTGAAAATCTGAATTTCTTAAAAAATGCGACTTCTGACCGAATGTCGCGGCCCCCTGGCTTGCCGCAACGGTCTCTATGCGATTAAATCAGCGTTTTCCTAAGTAAATCGCCGCAATTGGCTATCTTTGCTTCAGCCATGATTCGAGGGAGACTCGCAGGAGTTCTTCGTTGGCGATCAAGTATTCGTTTCCAAGTTGGAGCGGGATTGCGGCTCCTGTGTCGGTGACAATCTCAAGAACAAGGGTGCGTTTGCCCGGATGTTTTTTGATCGCTGTGGCGATGGATAAAAGGCTTTCCGGACTCAATTTGCTGCGGTCAATCCGGAGGCGAAGCGGTTTCTTGGATGGCTTCGGCGTAAGGGCCTTGAAGTCGCTCGCATTAGCTTTGATCTCTTCATCCCGGATGCTGATACGGACATTGCAGGAGATGACCGTGCCAGGTTTGAGGATCAGCTCATTCTTGCTGAAGGACTCATCCCAAGCGGTCATTTCCAAGCTTCCCGTGTCATCTTCGAGCGTCATGATCCCAAAGGGACGGTTGTCTTTTTTCGTAAATTTCTTCTCCACTGTGGTGAGTAATCCGGCAAGTCGCAGACTGCCCGGTTCGGTCATGGCCAGGGCTTCGGCAATCGATCCGTAGTTTCCCGATTCCAGATTGCCCCGGTAGTCGTCAAGCGGATGCCCCGTCACATAAAAACCTAGGAGTTCTTTCTCGTGCGCGAGTTGTTCGGCACGCGTCCAGCGTTCGACGGTGGTGTTTCCCTCCCCACTCTTCTTCGGGGAGCGCGAGGGGGTAAGATCCGTCATCGAGTCGAAGAGGGAGACCTGTCCGCTGGCCCGGTCTTTTTGCACGGAGGCGGCAGCACCTATGGCCCCCTCGATAGCCAAGAAGAGAGCGGCACGATGGCGGCCGTCCCAGTCGAAGGCACCACATTTGACGAGACTCTCCAAGATCTTCTTGTTCACCGATTTGCAATCGAGACGGGAGCAGAAATCCTCCAGGGACTTGAAGGGGCCGCTGGTTTCCCGATCCTTGATGGCGGCTTCCATGGCACCTCCACCGACATTTTTGATCCCCGCGAGGCCAAAGCGGATTGCAAGCCCTCCGGGAAGGGTTTCGGGAAGGAATGTCAGTGCGCTTCGATTGATATCAGGAGGGAGAATGGTGATTCCCATGCGACCGCATTCGGTGACCAGTGCGGCGATTTTATCCGTGTTGTTAACGGCGTTTCCCAGCAGGCCAGCCATGAACTCAACAGGATATTTTGCCTTGAGATAGGCTGTCTGATATGAAATCAGACCATAGGCGGCACTGTGGCTCTTGTTGAATCCGTATTGGGCGAATTTCTCCAAGAAGTCGAAGATCGCATTGGCTTGTTTGGCAGGAATATTGTTCACCCTTGCACACCCTTCCACAAAGACTTCGCGCTCTTTGGCCATCTTCTCCACATCTTTCTTACCCATGGCGCGGCGAAGGAGATCGGCCTGTCCGAGCGTATAACCTGCAAGGGCACTTGCCGCCTGCTGTACCTGCTCCTGATAGACAATGATGCCGTAAGTTTCGGAGCAGATTTTTTCCAAAAGAGGATGGGCGTATTCGATTTTTTTGATGCCTCGTTTGCGCTCGATATAATCGTCGATGAACTGCATCGGCCCTGGGCGATAGAGGGCGATAAGGGCGATGATATCGGTGAAATGCTCGATCTGAAACCGTTTTGCCGTAGCCGTCATGCCGCCGGACTCGAGTTGGAAGACGCCGATTGATTCTCCCCTGTTGAGTAGATCAAAGGTGGCTTTGTCATCCATCGGTATCTTGGAAAGATCAAAATCGGGTGTGTGGCGATGGATGAGTTTCACTGCGTCATCAATCACAGTGAGAGTCGTCAATCCCAGAAAATCCATCTTGAGCAATCCGAGATCGGTCAGCGGAGCCATCGAGTATTGGCTGACAATGCTGCCATCATTGGCTAGGGCGAGGGGGATGTAATCGGAGAGATCGCGGTCTGCGATCACGACTCCGGCTGCGTGCACACCGCTATTGCGGGAGAGTCCCTCCAGTATGCTGGCGTAGCCCCAGAGTTGAGCTGTGGAAGGTTCTTCTTCCACGGCCTTTTTAAGTTCGGGATTCTTATCGATGGCCCCCGGTTCATGGTGTCCCTTTTTTTCGATGCCATTGAGCGTGATGTTGAGTTCATTGGGAATCATCCGTGCGATGCGATCACCATCGCCATAGCTCCATCCAAGTACCCGTCCCACATCGCGAATCACGCTTTTGGCACCCATGGTGCCGAAGGTGATGATCTGGGAAACAGACATCTTCCCATATTTTTCACGCACATAATCAATGACTTCACCCCGACGGTTCTGGCAGAAATCAACATCGATGTCGGGAGGGCTGATTCGGTCGGGATTGAGGAATCGTTCAAAAAGCAGATTGTAGCGCAGGGGATCGAGATCGGTGATACCGAGGACATAAGCGACGAGTGAACCCGCTGCCGAGCCGCGACCCGGGCCAACAGGGATACCCCTGCCCTTGGCATAATTGATGAAATCCCAAACAATCAGAAAGTAACTTGTGAACCCCTGCTTGGACAGGACCGAGAGCTCGTAATCAAGCCGCTCCCGGATGGCCGGATCGCTGGATGCCCTCTCACCATACCGCTTGCGCAGCCCTTCTTCACTGAGTTCGAGCAAATACCCTTCCCGGGTTTTCCCTTCGGGGGGAAGGTAATCCGGATACTTTGATTTTCCAAACTCCAGCTTCGCATTGCACCGCTCCGCGATGGCAAGCGTGTTACTGATGGCTTCCGGGTGATCGGCAAAGAGGGAGGCCATTTCCTCACCGCTCTTAAAATAGAGTTCGGGTACATACCGCATCCTCTTCTCGTCATGAATCATTGCTCCCGTGCCGATGCAGATCATGACATCGTGCGCCTCGTGATGGGCACGATCGAGAAAGTGAACATCGTTCGTGGCGACCAGATCGAGTCCGAGGTCGCCCGCAATCCCGATGAGCCCCGCACGATTACGCCTTTGCTGCTCGATTCCGTGGTCGGCAAGCTCGATGAAGAAGTTCTCCCTGCCAAAAATATCGCGATAGGCCGCGGCGGATTCTAGAGCCTTGGCTGTCTGTCCCTCGCTCAGTGCCATATTGACCTCACCCTTGAGGCAGCCACTCAGGGCGATAAGCCCTTTGCTATGCCTGGCCAGCAGATCCTTGTCGACGCGGGGTTTGTAGTAAAAACCCTCCAGATGAGCCGCCGTGGAGAGCTTGACGAGATTCCGATACCCCTCGTCATCCGAGGCAAGAAGGGTCATGTGAAATGCTGCATCCCTGCCGCCATTGGCGGTTTTTTTCTCATGCATGGAACCGGGGGCAACATAGATCTCACAGCCTATGATCGGCTTGACCCCTGCTTTTTCAGATTCCTGATAAAATTCGACGGCTCCAAAAAGATTCCCATGATCGGTCAGGGCGAGAGCCGGCATGCCCAGGGAAGCCGCCTTTTTGATCAAATGTTTCATCCGAATGGCCCCATCCAGCAGCGAATACTCGCTGTGTACATGCAGGTGAACAAAGGGGGTCTCGGCCATCGTTCGATGCTACGATTCGTGGAGCCCTGGGGCAAGTGTTCGAATGCCCGCTTTTCCGTTAGAGCGGTTTAAGTAATTCTATAGCCATTCCTTGCGGCGGCATTGGGCCATTTAGCAGTGTCGCGTCGCTTGGGCTGTAGGGCACGACTACCGCCTCATCACTTGCTCCTTGCCAACCGACCCCATGGCACTCGCAAGTTGATGGCCACACTATTATTTAAAACGCGCTAAATTTTCCCCGCTATCACGAGCAGGCCTTTAAGCGTGAGCAGAGGATCAACCAGATCGATGATTTTTTTTCCCCCACCGGATCGGGATAATCGGTCAACCAGTTCCGCATCACCTCCGGTCGTCAAGACGAAGGGCTTTTTGCCGTCAAAAGTCACCCGGGTGATTCTGGTCACCACTTCACGGACGATGCCGACTACTCCGAGCAGAAGTCCGATTTGGATACCCTGCCGGGTGCTTTTGCCAACGACGGATTCAATCCGTTGAATCTTGGTGAGAGGCAGGAGGGCCGTTCTTTCATGCAGGGCCGAGGCGGCTGTGGCCAACCCCGGAGCAATGATGCCGCCAAGGTAACACCCTTTCGGATCGATGATGTCAAAGGTCACGGCTGTGCCGAAATCAACAACGATTGCGGGCAATCTTCCGAGGCTGACCGCGGCGGCGACATTGGCCAGCCGATCCGCTCCGATCTTTCCGGGTTTGGGATACCGGATATCGACACCGGCAGTCTTGTGATCCAACCAGAGGATGGGGCATGGGAGTAGCTTCCCAAGGGATTGATTGGCTTTTGGAACGACTGACGAAATGACTGCCCGGTCAGCATTTGGGAGTTTTTTTTTCAACCTTTCAGCCAGCAATGGGGTAGGAATCTTTTGAATGCTTCCAATGACTCCGTTTTGAACGATGGCTATCTTGCTGAAGGAATTGCTGACATCAATGAGAAGCAGGCGTTCTCCTGATACTGATGAGGTGGAATGATTTGGTAAATGACACTTCATCAGGCTGCGGCAGCTCCCGAGGCATTGGCCAGATCAGCTTCCTCCGGTGGAAGTGCCGCCTTGAATCGATTCTTATCAATCGCCTTCATATAGGCTTCATGGGCACTGATTGTCCCGTCGAGCATGCGTGCCCAGATGGCATCATCCATAAACTGCATTCCCTGGGATTTTCCAGCAACAATGACATCCTGAAGCTTCTGGGTGGCCCCTTCACGGATGATTGCGGAGACAGCGGGGTTGACCTTGAGGATTTCGTTGATGGCAACGCGCCCTTTGCCATCGGCTTTTTTGAAGAGGAGTTGGGCCACCACTCCGCGCAGCGAGGAGGCAAGCATCGTGCGCACCTGTGATTGTTGTTCGGCAGGGAAGGCGTCGATCATGCGATCCACAGTCTTGCGGGCATTGTTGGTGTGCAGGGTGCCAAAGACAAGGAGTCCTGTCTCGGCAGCGGTCAGTGCAAGCTGGATGGTCTCCAGATCGCGCATTTCGCCGACGAGTACGATATCCGCATCCTCGCGCAAGGCTGCCTTGAGTCCGGAGGCAAACGAGGTGGCATGTTCCGGGACTTCCCGCTGGGTGATTATGCTCTTCTTGTTGCGATGCACAAACTCGATCGGTTCCTCAATGGTGACGATGTGGCGACCGTAATTGGTGTTGATATAGTCAATGAGCGCCGCCAGCGTCGTGCTCTTGCCTGATCCGGTGGGGCCGGTGACCAGCACGATGCCGCCGCGCATATCACCGAATTCCTTGATGACCGGGGGGACATTGAGTTGTTCCAAAGTCAGGATCTTCGTGGGAATCAGACGGAAGACGGCGGCATATCCAAAGACCTGCTTCAGGTAGTTGCATCGGAACCTGCTTTCCTCATCCATCTGGTAGGCAAAATCGAGATCCCCAGTCTCCTCATATTTCTCCCATTTTTGCGGGGTGCAGATCTCGCTGAGCATGTAGGCCATTTCCTCATGGGTAAGCGCTTCATCGCGAATGGGAACAATCTCGCCATGCCGACGAATCTTTGGAGGTTGTCCTTCAGCAAGGTGAAGGTCCGATGCTCCATAATCCACAAGCACCCTGAAAAAATCATCGATATAGGCCATGGTATAAAAATTGGATGGGTTTATTTCCTTGTGACCAATTCCATCTCGGTTTTGTTTTCGGATCGATAGATTGCTTCTTCCGCGGTGATGAGTCCCGGCCGATAGAGATCGGCTATCGAATCGTCCATCAGGATCATTCCTGCCTTGCGACCGGTCTGAATAATTCCCGGCAGCATAAAGGTCTTGGATTCACGGATGACATTTGCGACTGCTGGTGAATTTGTAAGCATTTCCATGGCAACCACCCGTCCCGTTCCATCGGCCCTGGGAATGAGTTGCTGACTGACGATGCCGCGAAGCGATTCGCTGACCATGATCCGAATCTGATCCCTCTGATCGGTAGGAAAGACATCAAGCAAGCGATCCAGTGTTCTCGGGGCGTTGCTGGTATGGAGCGTGCCGAGAACCAAGTGACCGGTTTCCGATGCCGAGATTGCAAGTTGGATGGTCTCCAGATCGCGCATCTCACCGACCATGATAACATCGGGATCTTCACGGAGTGCCCCACGAAGCGCGGCAGCAAATGATTTGGTATGCGTGTGAACTTCGCGTTGGGTCACCTGGCAGCCCGCCGAGGGAATGATGTATTCGATCGGTTCCTCAAGCGTGATGATATGATCGCTGCGGTGAAGGTTGATCTCCTGGACAAGTGCCGCCAGCGTGGTCGTCTTGCCGCTGCCCATCGGACCGGTGACAAGCACAAGTCCGTTGTGATACTGGGTGAGCAGTTTGAGCTGCGGCGGCATCCCAAGTTCGTCGAGCGTGCGGAGAGAGCTGTTGATGATGCGAAAGGCGAGATCATACCCGAGGCGCTGGCGCACCACGCTGGTTCGGTACCGACCGTTTGCGTTGGTGTAAGCAAAATCGACATCCCCCTGCTCAAAAAGCCGGGCGAGCTGATGTTCGTCAAGAAAACCGCGTATCAGTTTTTCCGTATCTTCCGCCGTGAGGTGGGGCGCATCGTCCCACATTGGAATCAGCTGCCCGTAGCGGCGGCATGTAGGTTGGCTTGTCACGCTAAGGTGAACATCCGACGCCTCCCTCTCTTTCCCCAACAGGAGATATTCATCAACATGCGCGGGGAGTGTATTCTGACTTGGCGAACTCATGAAAATTCGGACTCGTGGGCTATGGGCTAGGCTGGATCAACAGCGTTTTGCTTCAAGGGGAAAATCGTTGGCAACCAATTAGAGAATCGTTTTCTAAGTTTTGTTTTTTTTGGCCAGGCCGCCTTGAACAGTCTTATGGGCATATTCCAGGATGATCGGTTTTAGGATCGGATAGAGTAACTTCCCTACTTGAAGTGCTCCCGCTACCCATCCCGCCTTGGCGAGCGTGACGGAAGGGCTGATGCTCCCTGTTGAGGAGGCTGCCACCGTGGAAACGGCACGATCGGGAGAACGCCTCATGCCGAAAATTGTCGTCAACAGTCCGGCACTGACCGCGCCGGTGAGCCATAAAAACGGATGTTGCTTGAAGGACTGCTTGATTTTCTTTTGCAGGTCGAGTTCCGAGCAAAGGGCGCTGTATTCCTGTGCGATCTCCAAGCGGCTTTCCCTGACGGCTTTTAACAGAAGTGGGGAAGGTGTCATTGCGGGGAGGAGGCAGAGGTTCCCGATGATTTCTTGGAGTAATTGTCGAGGGAGTCCAGATCCCGACGGATTTCCGATGCCGTTTCCGCGTAAGGTCGTGGCGTGGTACGGACGCGCAGGAAGAAGAAGATCACGCCGGCCAGTACGAAATGAAGAAGCGTCACCAAACCGAAGGCCGCAGGCCATCCCCAACCTCCCCCCATGGTCAAAATAGACACCAGTGTGGCGAGGAGGGAGAGATAGGCGATGACCACGGCCACGATGAGGGCAACAAGGAGCAGGATCGATGCCAGACTCTGCCGGATCAGCAAACGGGTCTCCTCCGCCGCAAGTTCTGTCAGCGCCAGCAGATGGCGCAGCAGGGCAAAAAGGAGACCTGACACCCGCGACGGTATGCCGCCGGGAAGTTCGTTCAGATCCATGGTTGCAGCTCTGTTTCTGGGAAGATGCCGACGGTTTTCAATTAGCGACGGCGGAAAAGAATGCCGAGAAGAATACCGGCTGCAAAGGTCAACCCGACAGCCTTGAAGGGATTATCCCGGACATAATCTTCAGCCTGATCGGCAAGATCCTCCAGTTGGGTCTTGTATTCGGCTGCTGCCTCACTGGTGATTTCCGACAGATCGGCATACCGCGTGCGTGCCTGGTGGGAGAGATCGCCATATTTTTCCTTGGCTGTCTGCGAGAGATCACCATAGGTGGAAAGGGCTGCATCCTTCAGATCTTGCGCTGCTGCTTCGAGTTCTCCACGGCTTGCAGAATAGGCATTGAGAGCACTTGTCTTGGCTGCTTCCGCGACCTCACGCGCCGCCGCCGTGGTGGCTTCAAGCGCCTTCTTGGCATGGGCTTGGCTGCTCTCGAGTTTCTCGGCTGCCGAGGTGGATGATTTGTCTTCGGTCATGGTCGTAATGGGTTGGGTGAGGTATGCGTTGATCGACAAAGGGAAAGATCGCAGAACCTCCCTGCTTGGCAAGATCACATCATGGTTTTTGATACATCACCGGGGTTGCCAGCGAAAGCTGATGCCGCATGGTAGCCAATGTTGATCCAGGCATCCTCGCAGACCAAGAGCGACGATTTCGCAACTGCCGGGAATTTTTTTATCAATCAGTGACTTTGGAGTTTCTCCGGACAAATCATGAGTAAGGTCACTGTAGGTGTTTAAAAGCAAAAAGAGAGGTTGCTCCGAAAGTGCCATCAGGGCCATGTCCAGAAGCAGAGGCAAATGTTCCGATAACCTCCAGAGTTCCCCATGCTTACCCCTTCCGAAGCTGGGGGGATCCATGATGATGGCATCGTAGCGGTTCCCCCGGCGGATTTCCCGTTGCAGATATTTCAAGGCATCCTCGACGACATAGCGGATCGGGGCAGCCTCCAACCCCGAGAGTCTGGCATTGTCCGAACACCACGCAACCATGGCACGCGCCGCATCGACATGGGTGACGCTGGCCCCCGCCGATGCCGCGGCAAGTGTAGCCCCTCCGGTGTAGCCAAAGAGATTGAGGATTCTGACCGGGGTGGCGCGTGGAGGGGTTGAGGCGATAACCCCTTGTATCCAGTCCCAGTTGACAGCCTGTTCGGGAAAGAGACCGAGGTGTTTGGATTCGGTCGGTCTGACTTGGAAACTGAGTGATCCGTGACGGATGATGCAGGGATCAGGGAAAGGATGAAGCCATTGCCATTTTCCTCCCGATGCATGCAGTCCATCATAGTGTCCCTGCCAGGAGGGCAGATTTGCGGGATGACTCCAAGGCCATGTGGCGGCGGTTTCTGGGCGCTGGACAATGATGCCACCCCAGCGCTCCAGTCGCTGGCCTGCTCCCGTTGCCAGAAGTTCATAGCCATGACAAGTCACCGTGTGTGTGGCGGCCATATTTAGAATCCGCTGTGAAACTGGATGATCAAGAGCCATGCATTCAGCCCTCCGATGATGAGAGCCATGAGCCATCCCACAAGCCGTATCCATCGGGCATTGACAAACTCACCCATGATTCGTTTGTTTCCGGAAAACTGCACGAGAGGCACTACCGCAAAACTCAGCTGCATGCTCAGAATCACCTGGCTGATCAGGAGAAGATGAGTGGTGGCTCCATCGCCGCAAATGGCGAGGACCAGCACGGCGGGAACCACCGCAATAAGGCGAGTGATCATCCGGCGCATCCATGGTTGGATTTTTATCTGAAGGAATCCCTCCATGACGATTTGTCCGGCCAGGGTGCCGGTGAGGGTGCTGTTCTGCCCTGCTGCCAAAAGGGCAATGGCAAACAGGGTGCTTGCTCCGGTGACTCCAAGCATCGGGGTGAGGAGTTTGTAAGCTTCCTGAATCTCCGCAACATTGGTTCTGCCGGAACGATAGAAGGTTGCCGCTGCAAGGATCAGGATGGCCGCGTTGATCAGGAGAGCAATGAAGAGGGCGATGTTGGAGTCGATGGATGCAAACCGGATCGCCTCCCGTTTTCCAACCTGATCCAAAGGATAACTGCGTGTCTGGACAATCGAGGAATGCAGATAAAGGTTATGCGGCATCACTGTCGCACCGAGGATACCGATGGCGATGAAGAGCATTTCGTGATCAGTGACTATCGAGGGGGAGGGGATGAAGCCGTGCAGGATGGGAATGAGATCCGGTTTGGAAAACAGAATTTCCAGTCCGAAACAAAAAGCGATGGTGGCAATCAGGGTAATGACCAGTGCCTCGATATAACGGAATCCCTTCTGTTGCAGCATCAGCAAAAGCAGAACATCCAGCGTCGTGATGATGACACCTGCCATCAGGGGAAGATGAAAGAGCAGATTCAGGGCAATGGCGGAGCCGATCACTTCTGCAAGATCGCAGGCTGCGATGGCGATTTCGGCAAAGATCCAAAGTGGGATGGAGGCTGTTTTTCCATACTCCCGGCGGCAGAGTTGGGCGAGATCCTTGCCGGAGGCGATTCCCAGCTTGAGCGCAAGATACTGCAGGAACATGGCGGAAATCCCCGACATGAGAATCACCGAAAGCAGGGCGTAGTTGTATTTGGAGCCTGCAGCCAGATCCGTAGCCCAGTTGCCGGGATCCATGTAGCCGACGGCCACGAGATACCCCGGCCCTGCAAAAGCGATGAGCTTACGCCAGAATCCCGGTTTGGAAGGGATTGATAACGACCGATGAACCTCTGGAAGGCTTGGAAGTTGAGAAGGAGACATGAAAAAGATTAGCCTTGGCTAATTTAATAATACTGGGCTATATTTTTTAATCAAATCAAAATCCAGATTTTCCCAAATCCCCCTCGACCAATGATCAAAACAGGACATCGATCATCCTCCGCGGCAGAAGATTATCTTGAACGAATCCAGGAACTGATCGACGCAAAGGGATATGCCAGGGTGGTTGATATCGCCGAGAGTCTCGGGATTTCGCAGGCAAGCGTCACGAATATGGTCAAGAGGCTTGATGTGGAAGGATTGCTTCATCATGAAAAATACCGTGGCCTGATTTTAACCGATGAAGGGGAACGGATTGCCCGTGCCATCAGTCACCGGCACAAGATCCTGACCGATTTTCTACGGTTAATGGGAGTGTCGGCTCAGGAAGTGGAGCGCGATGTGGAGGGTATGGAGCATCATCTGAGTGCCTCTTCCCTTGAAGTCATAGAAGCCCTCTTTAAGGAACTTTCATCAAATAAGGCGCTTTTGGACAAAATCAAAGTTGCCTCCAAACACTCAAACTTGCCATAGGGACTGACGCGACATGTCCGGTTCATGAGTGTGGTATGTGATCACAGGAGAGCTTCATTTTCTTGTGCGCAATGCCTCGCAAGAGTAGGATGATCTGATCCTTCCCATGTCCACCTTCAAGCAATTAGCCTCACTTTTGGGAATCTCGGATCGCCAGCTTCGCCGTTATGCTGAAGCGGGAAAAATTGTGGGAGTCTACACAACAAAGGGGGGACACTGGCGGCTTCGCGGTCAATTGACACAAGCCCGTGTTGATCGTGCCCGCAAGGTGCTCAGGCTCAATCCGGCCATTGCGGCGGTGCGGAGAAAGGAATATTTCAAACGCGCCAACTCGGTCATCAAAGATGTCCAGAAGCAATGGAAGCAGACCTTTGAACCGCCGAAAAAAAAGCCCGCCAAGCCGGTGAAACAAAAAACTCTTCCGGCAGTTCCAAAACCGGGGGAAGGAATTCAGGGGGATCTGTTTTCTCAATGGTGAGGACATTGTTTCCAAAGCATTGGAATTTTTTGCGGGGACTTGGCATTTCTTGAAAAAAACACCACTCTGCGCAGCCGTGACAAAAAAAATCCTATTTTCCTGGCTGCTCATACTTATCCTTTTTGCGACCCATGGCGCATCGGCAACAGGTGTCCCCGTGGGAACTCCCACCGCCATAGCCACACTCTCCCGTCGATCAGCCAAACCGGGCGAGCGTGTTGAGATGGTAGTGACAGTGCGTTCCGCTGCACACCCCATTGTCTGCATACCGTCTGATTTATCGGGACTTCATTTCCAGATTTTGGGAAAGCCCCGCCTGCTTCAAGTGGATGGGGAGAGCGTTTGGCTGTTTCGTTACCGCGTGACCCCGGTGCGCAACGGTGATTATGAAATTCCCCCCCTGCGCGTATCGGAGGGCAATGCCCTGATGGAAACGAAGCCTCTTTTTCTCCATGTGACAGCCTCAGGCGAACGGCCTCCTCTTTCCGCCAAGGAACTTTCGGCAGGTGTGAATATTCCCGAATCACTAGGTGAGGAAGTCCTCAAAGCTGCACCACAACCGACTCCCAAGCCCACTCCTTCCCCGACCCCTCACGACACGAGGGATATCGGATCCAAAATCGGCTCCTCCTGCTGGAAAGGTCTCAAAGCCTTCTGGAATTATTCGGGAAAATAATCCACACTGGAATAATTCCTGAATTGTCAAACCTTGCAGGGATGGTTAGTGTCGCAATTTGTCCCCCAATGACTCCTCTGCTATTTCTCCCAAAAATTTTTCTTGCCGGTGGTGCTTTCCTTGGAGCACTCCAGTTGCCGCAGGAAATTCCGGTTGATAACCACACCCTTGCCGGTGAAAAAATTCCTGCGGTTCAGGTGGTGACGCGTTCACGCTGGGGGACTCCGATGCTTCCTGACGGGAAGGGGGGCTATAGTTTGATTGCTCCGATCAACAAGAAATTCATCGCCCAGAGCCTCTGGATTCCTCCTGTCTCCGGTACTCGCCCCGATATTGAAGTGCCTGCTTCCACCAATCAGCCTGCCGTTCCGTCCGTCCCCACGGTTTTCGCCCCTGCTTCCGTGCCCGCTGCGTCATCCGCACCCGCGATATCAACGCCAGCGGCTGTGCCGAATAAATAAGGGTTGATCGGGGTTGGGGATCTATTGGTGCCCTCATCCCGGATACGGGTTTTTTTTCTGGTTAAGAGCGCTGCTTCCGATTGCAATCTTCCGCGACATGTCCTCACTTGCCGAACTCTTTTCTAAAAACAAATCGTGGGCTCAGAATCTTATCTCCAGAGATCCGGCATTTTTTGAAAAACTCTCCGTTCAGCAGCATCCCGAATACCTCTGGATTGGATGCGCCGACAGTCGTGTCCCTGCCGAGGAGTTAGTCGGACTTGCGCCTGGGGAGCTCTTTGTTCACCGCAATGTGGCCAATGTGGTCGTCCATACCGATTTCAACTGCCTCTCTGTCATTCAATTTGCCGTCGATGAGCTCAAGGTGAAGCATATCATCGTCTGCGGTCATTATGGATGCGGTGGCATCATGGCAACATTGCGCGAGGAGAGGGTCGGACTGGCCGACAACTGGCTCAGACATGTGGATGATGTCATTCAAAAGCATCAGGGTTTGCTTGCCCGGTGGGATCATGATGACGCCTCCCGCTGCAATCATCTCTGTGAACTCAATGTCATCGAGCAGGTCTCCAATGTCTGCAAGACGACCGTTGTGCGCGATGCCTGGGAACGCGGGCAGGAACTTATCGTTCACGGCTGGATCTATGGCATGAAGGATGGCCTGGTCAGGGATCTACATACGAGCGCCTCATCTCTCGAAGAAGCACGCGCCAACTACCTGAAAGCAATCACCACCCTGCCCGAGTAGACTGCCTGCGCTGTCGGGATTCTTCCTTTGATTGGTATTACTTCTCTGTTGGTTCGTTGGCAGCCTTCCATCCGGCAATACCCGGCTTGAAATGCTGCACATTGGTGTAGCCAAGCTTTTGGGCAGCTTCCGCTCCCCGTGCATAGGCTCCGCAGTGTTCGTTGCCGCAATAGGCGACGATCAGTGAAGACTTGTCAGCGGGCAGCACCTTGGCCAGATCAGCTGCATGAGCTGTAAAATCGATGGCTCCGGGAATATGCCCATTGTTGTAGGAGACAGGGCCGTTCACATCCAGAAGCGTGGCTTTCTTCGATGCGATCGCTGTCTTCAAATCCCCCAGACTGATGTCCGGGAATGACCCTGCGACTGCATTAAGGGCGAACAGGAGAATGGCAACGAGAGGGAGGATTTTCTTCATGGTTAGGATACTAGCACCCTTCCATGAAATCGCTACCGAAAAGCAGGTTTTTCCAGAATCTCCTCAGGGGAAATTTTTTTGGCTGCATTGTGTGCCGGGATCTTCATCCATTCTTCGCGATGAAGTTTTGCGAGATCTGCCATGAACTCCTTGTTCTCCAGCAGATTGGCAAAGATCTCCTCCGCCAGCACCCTGGATTCCAAGACATCCGAAGGGAAATGCATCCCTCCGATAATCCTGTCCTGGCAGACTTGCAGGGCCGAGGAGAGAAAGTCATTGCGATCAGACTGATCAAGTGCTCCAAGCACAAGGGCAAACAGCCATGCACGCGTCGAGTGTCCGCTTGGATAGGAATAACCATCCTCCTTGGTTACAAGAGTTTTCACCAGATCGGGAAACGCCCGGTAGGGGCGGAGGCGGCGATAATAATCCTTCAAATAGTTTTTAGGCAGATTGGCCGTGGTTTCCAATCTGCCAAAAAATTCGGCTGTCTTGGGATAAGCATCCGGAGTGAATTGAGGCCCGAGTACTTCTGAAAAGGAAAAGACATTGAAGCTCACGGTTTGTTCGGCATGTGCGATCACTTCTGGGGAGGCATTGTTCTGGATGGCCAGGACGCAATCCAGATCGGCTTTTTCAGCAGGTGAACTCATGGTGGGCGGAGATGGAATCAATGTGATCAGGTTGGAATAATCAGGCAGCTTCCAAGCAAGCGGAGCAGGCGCAGGAGCCTTCTCCTTGGCAACGAGACCGGGAGTACAAAACGAAAGCGTCAGAACGAGAGCCAACAATTGCATGGAAAATTTCATGTGCCTTGCAGCATCAGGGGGAGGGGCTCAAGCGTCAAGATGGGGAAATACGACGGATCATCTTTGCCCCGAACTGAAGATCAACTTGGCAAGGGATTGAACCGGGTGCATAGTCATCGACTCGCAAGCCAGCGTGGCGGAATTGGCAGACGCGCCGGACTCAAAATCCGGTATCCTCTAAAGATGTGCAGGTTCGACCCCTGTCGCTGGTAGCTCTTAAAATGGGCCTCTAAGAGCTTTTGCAATTGAAAACAGCATTCTTTATCTCTTCTTCCCTTTTCTGCCTTTGAGCACCGTTTTTGGTTTTGGTCGGTTGTTCATGGCCGTGGTGATGGCTCCCCCACTTTTGAGTTCCATGATCTGATCACGAAGCAGTGCCGCCCGTTCGTATTCCAGCCTTCCCGAAGCCTCCTTCATTTCAATTTCCAGTTCGCGAATGAGGGTGCCAATGTCGAGCGGCATTTCATTGATGTGCGCGGAATTGGTATCGCTTTCAATCAGGACACGGAGGCTCTCCTGCACGGGGCGCTTCACACTATGAGGGGTGATGCCGTGAAGTCGGTTGTGCTCCATCTGGCGCCGGCGACGATCCTCGGTGATGTCGAGGAGTTCGCGCATGCTGCCGGTGATTTTATCGGCAAAGAGATAAACTTCCCCGTTCACATGGCGGGCGGCGCGGCCTGCTGTTTGGATGAGTGAAGTGCGACTGCGAAGGAAGCCCTCTTTATCGGCATCCAGTACGCAGACAAGACTGACTTCGGGAAGATCCAGCCCTTCACGGAGGAGATTGATTCCAATCAGGATGTCAAATTCCCCCGCTCTCAACGAACGCAGGATCTCCACGCGCTCGATGGTATCGATGTCACTGTGGAGATAGCGCACCTTGAGTCCGACATCTTTGAGGTAATCAGTGAGATCCTCCGCCGTGCGCTTGGTGAGGGTGGTAATGAGGACGCGTTCACCTGACTCCACGCGCTGCCGGCAGAGTTCGATTGTCTCATCGATTTGACCCTTGAGCGGTCTGACCATGATGCGTGGATCAAGAAGCCCCGTCGGGCGTATGATCTGCTCCACGATCAGGGGGGTGCCATGGGTATCGGTTTCCAGGATCTCGTTTGCCGCATTGGCCTTGAGAGGAAGTCGGGTTGAGTCAGGTTCCAGAAACCCCTCGTTGCCGACGAAGCTGTTCCGAAGCTCAATGTCACCAGGAGTGGCACTGATGTAGAGCCCCTGACGGTTCATTTCCAGAAATTCGGTAAAATTCAGCGGTCTGTTATCGAGCGCACTTGGTAGGCGAAATCCATACTCTACGAGCGTCATTTTCCTGGCTCGATCCCCGGCATACATTCCGCCAACCTGGGGTAAAGTCGCATGGGATTCGTCGACAATGAGGAGCGTATCCTCTGGCAGGAAGTCCATGAGCGTATAGGGACGCGATCCTGCCTCGCGTCCTGTGAGATGCCGGGAGTAATTCTCAATACCGTTGCAGTATCCCATCTCCTGCATCATCTCGAGATCATACTCGGTGCGCATCTTGAGCCGCTGAGCCTCGATGAATTTTCCATTCGCCTCAAACTCGGCGACTCGCTCCACCATTTCTGTGCGGATGTTGCGCATGGCAGGCTGCATTTTATCCTTCGGCGTGACGAACTGTTTTGCCGGAAAGAGAGTCAGGTGGGTGAGTTCACCACGCGAGCGACCGGTGAGGGGATCGAAGAGCGTCATGCGGTCGATTTCATCTCCGAAAAACTCCACGCGCACCGCTTCGTCCTCATTCTGAGCCGGAAAAAGTTCGACGACATCACCACGGACGCGGAACTTGCCGCGATCAAACTCAATCTCATTTCGCTCGTAGAGCATCTCGACAAGTCGGCGTAGGACTTCCTCACGGGTGATGTGGTCGTGCTTCTTGATCGTGAGCACCATCTGAAGGAAATCCTCCGGCGAGGCGAGACCGTAGATACAGGAGACGCTGGAGACGACGATGACATCACGCCGTGTCAGCAGCGAGCTGGTCGTGGAGAGACGGAGGCGTTCGATCTCCTCGTTGATCGAACTGTCTTTCTCGATGTAGGTGTCCGAGCGTGGGATGTAGGCTTCGGGCTGATAGTAGTCGAAGTAACTGACGAAATATTCGACGGCATTGTTAGGGAAGAACTGCTTGAATTCCGAGTAGAGCTGCGCGGCAAGCGTCTTGTTGTGGGACATGATCAGCACGGGGCGATCAAGATTGTGGATGATATTGGCAGCGGTGAAGGTCTTGCCCGATCCGGTAACTCCGAGGAGTGTCTGATGACGGTTGCCCGCACGGATCGAACGGGTCAGTTTCTCAATGGCCTGCGCCTGATCGCCCTGAGGCTGGTAATCGGAACGAAGGTCAAAAGGCATAAAGGGTAAGGATGAAGCAGTAAGGATTAAGGATGAAGGATTTTCTGAACTGGTTCTTCATTTGAAGCTCCTATAGTGTAAAAAGATGAACAAACGATTGCTCGATCCGCTCTTGCTTCCGATTCTGGAGAAAGTGGAAGAAGGGAAGCGGCTGAGTGCCGAGGATGGGATGACTTTGTATTCCTCGCCTGATCTAAATGGCGTCGGCTATTTGGCCAACATCGTGCGTGCCCGAAAGAATGGTAATGTCGCAACTTATGTCTTCAACCGCTATATTAACTACTCCAATGTCTGCATCCTGAGTTGCCAGTTCTGCGCCTTCAGTGCAAAGAAACGGGATGATCACGCCTTTGAAATGGCCGTTTCCGAGGTGGCGGCCAAGACTCGCGAGGCCTGGGAGAATGGAGCTACTGAGATCCACATGGTGGGAGGATTGCATCCGACTCTTCCAGCGGAGTGGTATTTAGAACTCCTGCGAGCCATGAGGGAGGCTGCACCTGGGATAACGATCAAGGCATTCACGGCGATTGAGATCCGCCATCTGGCAGATCGTATTTTCAAGAAAACTCTTCGCGAGACGCTGGAGATCATGAGGGATGCCGGGTTGAATGCACTCACGGGGGGAGGGGCTGAAATCTTTGATCCGGTCATCCGTGATACAATCTGTCGAGGGAAGGAGACGGCAGAAGAATGGCTAGAGGTTCATCGTACATGGCATCTGATGGGGCAGCGGAGTACGGCAACCATGCTCTATGGTCATATTGAGACTGCGGCGCATCGGGTTGATCACCTGCTGCAACTTCGCTCTCTCCAAGACGAGACGAGAGGATTCACCGCATTTATTCCGTTTGCCTTTGTTCCCGAGACTACGGAACTGGCCCATATTCGACCCGCTTGTTCCACAGACGAACTGAAGAATCTGGCCATCTCCCGGCTGATGCTCGATAATTTCGACCACATCACCGGCTACTGGATCAGCCTTGGACTCCCTCTGGCCTCTATTGCCCTGAACTACGGCGTTGATGATCTGCACGGGACGATTCAGGAGGAGAAAATCTTTCACATGGCCGGAGCCAAGACACCCCAGCAGCAAACCATCGCAGCAATGGAAAAGGCAATCAGGGAAGCGGGTAGAGAACCGATGCAGAGGGATACCTTCTATCGCCGAATTGAATCTACTTTAAAACGGACATCTGAAGTAGGAAATGCGGGTTTGATCCCTGTGGGAGTATGAACGAATGGGTGCCGAGGATCGGCAGTGTTCCTTATCTCAATGCAAGGCCGCTTTTAGAGGGATTGGAGTATCCCATCACAGAGTTAGTGCCGGCTCGGCTCTGTGAGGAATTTCAAAAAGGAGGGCTGGATGCGGCTCTTCTTTCCTCAATAGATGTCCTTTCTCAATCTGATGCCTCTGTTGTCGATGGGGTGGCAATAGGATCACAAGGGGCAGTTCATAGTGTCATTCTGGCCTACACAGGAGAGTTGGCTGCGCTCGGTAAGATTCATCTTGATCCCTCATCTCATACTTCAAACGCGCTGCTTCAGATTATTCTCAGTGAGTTTTATGGATTGAAGTTGGATTATGTCCAGATTGAAACATTGGAGTCTATTGAATTACCGAGAATATTGATAGGTGACCCGGCGATTGAGTATCGCAAGCAAAAGGTCTCTTCAGAAATCAAATTTCTTGATCTCGGGGAGGAATGGTATCGATATACGGGACTTTCATTTGTCTTTGCTCTATGGATAGTTAGAGATGAATTTATGCAAAAAAAGTCACTTGCTGATGCCCTTCGCTTCGCAAAATCACGAGGCGTCAGCCGATTTCCAGCTATTGCTGCCCAGACACCGGATCCAGTCTTTGCCCTTCGCTATTTTACCGAATGGATTTCTTATGATCTCGGTGACGCAGAGAAGCGGGGACTTGCCCTCTTTAAGAAATTACTCATCAAACATCACTTGATTTCTGCTCGGGAGACATGGGCAAATTTCATCTGATTCCGGTGATTCCAACGACTACCCAGGCAGTGTTTGATCTTTCCTTATATGATGACTTGCATTGCATGTATCCCTCTGCTAATCACGCTAGCGTGAATTCAAAGTTTCTTCGTTCCTTTGTGAGTCCGGCTCTTTGCCTTGTCGTGACTCTCTCCTTCCCTGCCTGCCAAAAAAAAGAGTCGGCACCTGCCGTAAGGCCACCCATTCCGGTGACTCTTGGAACGGTGATTCGAAAGGATATGCCCAATCACAAGGAGTGGATCGGTAATGTTCAGGGAACTGTGACTTCGCTGGTGAAGCCGAATGTCTCCGGCAATATCATCCAGCGCTACTACACCGAGGGAAGCGTGGTGAAGCAGGGAGAGCCTCTTTTTCAGATTGATCCAGCTCCTTTTCAGGCGACCCTCGATCAGGCCAAGGCCGATCTAGCCTCGGCTCAGGCTGACGCCACGAGGACAGAGCAGGATTTTGTCCGAGCTCAGAACCTGTTGGCAGGCAAGGTGATCAGCATTCAGGAGTTCCAGAATAAGCAGCAAACCTATCAGGCCAGCCAAGGTACCGTCGCCGCCAAGCAGGCGGCCGTGCAGGCAGCGCAGGTGAACCTTGATTTTACAAAAATCGTGTCACCAATCAACGGCATGGCAGGTCTCGCAAATTACGAAGTAGGAACCTATGTCGGTCCGCAGTCTGAGCAACCACTGACCACGGTTGTCGCCATCGATCCCATCAAGGTTGTTTTCCAAGTGGGACAAGACGATTATCTGAGTTTCATCAGTGGAAGTCTGAGGGATCCATCCCATGCCGAAGAGCAGAGAAAGGAGGATACTGCGGAAGGTATGAAAATGTTGCTTTCCGATGGCATTGCCTATCCTCACAAGGGATCCTTCAGGGCTGCCAATAACCAGGTCAGCACCCAGACAGGATCGATCACGGTGGAGGGACTTTTTCCAAATCCGGGAATGTTGCTGCGGCCCGGGCTCTTTGCGCGGGTTCAAGCGACGATCGGAATGCAGAAAGATGCCCTGGTCGTTCCGATCAATGCCCTGATCACAATTCAGAACATCAATCAACTTGCCGTAGTGGGTCCCGACAACAAAGTGACGATCAAGAATGTAAATGTGGGCATCACGACCCGGGAGGAGGCTGTCATAGTTTCCGGTGTCAACGAAGGGGATAAAATTGTGACCCAGGGAATACAGAAAGTAACGGATGGCTGTTCGGTCATGCTTTTGCCCGCTGCTCCATCATCACCCTCTCCCGGCTCCCCCGCTGAAGGTAAAGATTCCGAAAAGAAAATTCCCACTGCCGCACCCTCAGCGACACCCACAGCCAAGTCATAGGGCGTAGCCTAAGATACCGCCATGCCCAAGTTTTTCATCAACCGGCCGATTGTGGCCATGGTTATCGCGATCATCACGGTGATCATCGGAATTGTTTGTCTCGTGGGGCTACCCGTTTCCCAGTTTCCGGACATTGTCCCCCCTCAGATCCAGGTGCAGGCATCCTATCCCGGGGCCGATGCCATGACTGTCCAGCAGGCTGTGGCCACGCCGCTCGAACAGCAGATCAACGGTGTGGATAACATGCAGTACATGTACTCCCTGAACTCCAGTTCGGGGCAGGCGCAGCTGAATGTCATTTTCGCAAATAAAACCGTTCCTGTCACCGATCAGATCCTGACCCAGATGCGTCAGTCACAGGCGCAGTCTCAGCTTCCGTCGCAGGTCACGAAACAGGGAATCAATGTGGTGAAGACCTCTCCTTCTCCCTTGATCTGTTTTGCCCTTTACACGGAAGATGATCGGTATGATGCCGTCTTCCTGGCCAACTATGCCTATGTCAATATTGTCAATCCGCTAACCCGTCTCACGGGTATCGCCAGTGTGACGATTTTCGGTGCCGGGCAGTATGCGATGCGTCTCTGGCTCGATCCGGCAAAGCTTGCGAACTTCAACATCACCACCCAGGAAGTCTTTGACGCCGTCAGCCAGCAGAATACCGTGAATCCCGCCGGTCAGACCGGGGCTGAGCCAGTGCCGCCCGGTCAGCAGATGACCTTTACGGTGCGTGCGCCCGGACGGCTCGTCACCGAGCAGGAGTTTGCCAATATCATTATTCGTGCGGACAAGAATGGTTCCGTGGTTCGCGTGAGGGATGTCGCCCATGTCGAACTGGGGGCCCAGACCTACAATATTGCTGGCCGGTTTAACGGCCATCCTGCCGCCATTATTGCCGTCTATCAGCTTCCGGGAAGCAATGCCCTCACTGTTGCTGATCAGGCCCGGAAGTTGATCGCCCAGTATGTGCCGTCATTTCCAGCCGGATTGAAATCCACCATTGCCCTCGATACCACGCAGGCGGTGGTGGCAAGCATGCACGACATTCAGAAGACGCTCGTCGAGGCGATGATCCTGGTGCTGATCGTCGTTTTCCTCTTCCTGCAGAACTGGCGGGCAACTCTTATTCCAGCGCTCGCCGTGCCCGTTTCGCTAATCGGAACCTTTGCGCTCTTCCCTCTTTTTGGCTTCTCCCTTAATACCCTCTCTCTTTTTGGATTGGTGCTGGCAATCGGACTTGTGGTCGATGATGCCATCGTCGTGGTGGAGGCCATCGAACACCATATCGAGGAGGGACTTGACCCCAAGTCTGCCGCCATCAAGGCGATGGAGCAGGTGACGGGTCCGTTGATCGCCACAGCGCTCATTCTTTCTTCTGTCTTTATCCCGACGGTCTTCCTGCCCGGGATCACGGGTGGTCTCTACCAGCAGTTTGCACTGACTATTTCCATCTCGGTGATCATCTCGACCTTCAATGCAATGAGTCTCAGCCCTGCCCTGGGCGCGATGCTGCTTCGTCCCCGCACCGAAACCAAGGGACCCTTGGGAGCCTTTTACAAGGCCTTTAACAAATCCTTCGATTGGGGTCGTAACAGGTATCTCGGAGTTTGCGGATTCCTTCTTCGCAAGAGTTTTATCGGGGGAGCACTTCTGATCGGAATGGTGCTGCTTTCGGGTTTCTTTGGATCCAAGCTTCCCCCCTCCTTCGTGCCGGAGGAAGACAACGGGTATCTGTATGCCTTCTCCCAGCTTCCTAACGCTGCCTCGCAGCAGCGAACTGATGCCGTTTCCAAACAGGTGGCGGATATTGTGCAGAAAATCCCCGGTGTCGACCATGTCACGACGATCGTCGGTTTTAATCTGCTCAGCGGCGTGCAGACGACTTACAGTGCCTTCTATTTCATCACCCTGAAGCCTTGGGAAGAGCGCACCAAGCCGGGTATGGATGCCTTCGCCCTGCTCCAGACGATCAACAAGAAAATTGCACCCGTTCCCGGGGCGATCAACTTTGCCTTTCCTCCTCCGGCGATACCCGGCATCGGTACCTCGGGAGGGACGACCTTCATTCTGGAGGACCGCCTTGGCATTGATCCAAAGTTTTTGGAAAAGAATTTCGGCGTCTTTATGGCTGCCGCCAAGAAACGCCCTGAAATCGGCGGCATGACCTCCACTTATCTCCCTTCTGTTCCGCAGATCTCCATGACCATTGATCCTGCACTTTGCATGATGCTGGGTGTAGATCTCAATGAGGCATACAAGACGCTGCAGTCGTTTCTTGGCGGTGTGCCTGTGAATTACTTCAACCGCTTCAATCTCCAATATTACGCCTACATTCAGGCAGACGGTTCGAGTCGTACGGATCCCAAGAACACATCCCTCTTCTATGTGCGTAACAAGTACGGTGACGCCGTACCGCTCTCAAGTCTTCTTCAGGTGAAGCCGATGCAGGGACCGGAATTCACGATGCGCTTTAACATGTTCAATTGTGCCCAGATCAATGTGAACGGGGCTCCCGGTTTCAGCACAGGGCAGGTGATGAAGGCATTGGAAGAGGTGTTTAAAGAGACGATGCCCTCCGGCATGGGCTATGATTACTTCGGTATGTCGTTTCAGGAGAAGCTTGCGGCGCAGGGAATCAACCCGATGGCGATCTTTGCCCTCTCACTGCTTTTTGTCTTCCTGATCCTAGCAGCCCAGTATGAAAGTTGGTCGCTACCCTTCAGCGTGCTTTTGAGCACTCCCGTAGCGGTCTTCGGCGCTGTCATGGCTCTCTGGGCGCGTCACATGGACAATGATGTCTATGCCCAGATCGGTCTGATCATGCTGATCGGCCTTGCTGCGAAGAACGCCATCCTGATTGTGGAATTTGCCAAGGAGGAGGTGGAGCGGGGTCAGCCTGTGTTTCAGGCGGCTCTCGATGCCGCCAAGCTCCGACTGCGCCCGATCCTAATGACGGCCTTCGCATTCATTCTCGGATGTGTGCCGCTCTGGGTGGCCACCGGTTCAGGAGCTGTTTCCCGAAGGGTGCTCGGTTCGACGGTGGTCGGAGGAATGCTTGCCTCGACCCTGATCGCGATCTTTGTCATCCCCGTCTGCTTCTCATGGTTTGAGAAACAGAAAAAATCAGGGGAGGGGATTCAGCAGGAAAAAAGCTGAAAATTTTGAGATCTCTTGCCAGCGAATGTTTCACTGCGTGTTTAGAAGTCTAGGCAAGCCCCTTCTTTTGTAACTTTCTGCTTTTAGTTTTCGGGATTTGATCCCTAGCATCCGCCTCCTATGGATACACCTCCCACATCACCTGTCTCACCATTTCCCGAATTGCCTGTGCCTCCGATCTCACGAGGTTGGGCGATAGCCGGTGGATTTGCCATGATCCTGTTGGGATTTTTTGCTCTCGGAGATCAGCTCTTGTTCACCGCACTTACGGCCAATCTTATCGGAATCCTGCTGATGTTCGGATGCGCCTTCCAGTTGATCAAGGTCTTCACGATTACGGGATGGAAGAGCCATCTCTGGTATATTCTTGTGGCTGTGGCCTACGGTGTGGCCGGCTATTATTTTATCTCTCACCCCTTGGCTGCTGCGCTCGTCCTCACCTTGTTTCTCGGATGGGCCATCCTGATTGGCGGGATTTTCCGTGCACTTCTCGCCTTTAAGTTGCGTCACCACAAGGGGGCCGGGTGGGTTCTTTTCAGCGCGGCCATGTCGCTGATTCTGGGTGGACTTATCATCTCCCAGTGGCCAGCAACAGGCCTTTACATCCTCGGACTTTTCCTTGGGGTTGAACTGATCTTCGCCGGGGTCGGTTGGCTGGGCTTGGGACTTTCCAATCCGAAGCAGGCCTGAGAAATATTTTCCAGTCTCACAATATCGTGAGTGAAGAGGAGGGCATGCTTGACTCCCCGTCATGATGCTCATCGAGCACTCAGGTAAATTATTTTTCATCAACTGCACTGTATGACTTGAATTGTCATACAGTGCGGTTAGTAATATCAAGTTGCCCCTCCCTGCGGTGTACCTTATCAAGCATCCATGAACAGAACTCTACTCACCAATTATAAGGCAGTTGTCCTGCTCATAATGTGCGTGATGTTTTGCGGTGTTCTTCATGCCGATCCCACGGAGGCCTCGGCGGATGATCTTTTCAGAACGGGAGCGACAGCATTCCAGTCCGGGGATTATGCGGGTGCTGCCAAGAGTTTTGAAGCGGTTCTGGCAATGGGGCCTCAGGGTGAAGCGCTGGAGACCATTCTCTTTTCATTGGCCGGTACCTACTACAACCAGAAAAATCTGCCCAAGGCCGAGGAGTACTTCAACAGGTTGCTGAAAGAATTTCCTGATGGTAAAAACAAGACCAAGGCACTGATCTCGCTCTCGCAGATTCAGTTACAGTCCGGGCGCAAGGAGGAGGCTGAGAAAACGCTGAAAAAAGCCTCCGAAGGTCCGGGCGATCTTGCTGCACGGGCCAAGTTGGCCCAAGCCTCGATGCTCGTCGATGCGGGCAAACAGAAAGAGGCAGCCGATGTGCTCCGTCCCATGGTTGAGGGAGGGATCAAGGATGACATAGGCGTGCAGGCCGCCATGGCTCTCACAGAGATCCAGGCGAAGCAGGGTAATCTTGACGAGGCACTGAAGACGCTCGATCAGCTTCAGGCGACTAGCAATTTGGTGGATAACCCACTCCAGCTTGACATTCTCGCTGTCAGGATCGGAGACGGATTGTTGGGACAGGGGGATCGGCAGAAGGCTCTCCGTATGTATGCCATCGTGCGTCCGAGGGATGTGGTGCTGAATCTTCAGAAAGACCGTATTGCGGCGTTGGAAAAACAGATAGCCGACAATCGTGCCCTGCTCCAAAGCGATCCCAAGGCGGTCATGGAGGTCAATTACACCAATGCCCGATTGCAGGCTGCCGCTGACAGCTTGAAGAAAGTGATGGCTGATTTCGAAAAAATGCCCGACACACAGGTTGCGGTACGCATCCGTCAGGCGAAGGCTTACGATGAGCTCGATCTGAAATGGGAGACTATTCTGCTCTGGGAGAGTCTGCTTGAGAACAGTGACCCCAAAGTCCGCGAGGATGCGCTCTTCAGCATCGGTGCCGCCTACTGTTCTCTGGGGCGCCCGGATGATGCCGTGCCCGCACTTGATAAATACCTCGCTGAGTTTCCAACTGGAAAATATGCATCCCAGGCGAATTACTTGAAAGGGGCGGTCGCCCTTGAAGCAGGAAACTTTGTCAAGGCCGAGACGGTGTTCGGAGAACTGCTTGGCAAAGGGGACAACTCCGCCATTGCCGCAGACATGCAGTTTCTGCTCGCCAACTCCCAGTTTGCCCAAGCCTGCGATCCGAAGAATCCCAACACATCCAAGTATGAGGCAGCCGTCCTCAACTATAAAAAATATATCGAGAAATTTCCTGACGGGAAATTCGCCGAGGAGTGCATGTATCGCATCCCCCTCTGTTATTTTCAACTCGGTGATTACGGGAAGGCTCTCGATGCCTTCCAGGCATACGAAAAGAAGTATCCGACCGGCACATTCATCGGTGACTCGGGATATCGCATCGCCCTCTGCTATAATGCCGCCAACAAGTATGACGAAGTGTTGAAGCGCTGTGACGAGTGGTTGGCAAAATACGCCGGTCAGACCATGAACGCGGAGATTCTAGCCCTCAAAGGGGATGCCTACGCCTCCAAGGACATGAATAAGGAGTCTGCCGAAGCCTACCGGAAATCGGTTGATCTTGGCGAATCGGACGAGTTGCTCAAGTATTCCCTTTTCAAGGCCAATGAGCAGTATCAGAAACTGAACGAGTGGGACGATGTGGTCGAGATGTTCAGCAACTTCGTCAAGAAGCATCCCCAACATCCCGCTGCTGTGGCGGCTGTCTATTGGGTCTCCAAGGCCAAGATCAAGCAGGGCAAGGCCGAAGAGGCCAAGAAGTATCTAGCCGACAATATCCTGATCAATATCAACGATCGTTGGAAGGATGCCGTCGAGCAGTTGCTCTCACAGCTCGCCCAAACCTGCGCGAAGCGCTCCCGTCCCCTTCTGATCCAAAAATCCTCCGGCACGGCTTCCCCTTCCCAATCCGCTGCTTCGGGTAGTGCATCCTCCGCGACGAATTCCGTTGCTGCTTCTGATCAGGCCACTCCGGCCCCGCGCCCCTCGGCAACCCCCTTGCCTCCCTACGATGCCCAGGCAGATTTTGATAAATATCTCAATGCCTCGAATGCGGGGACATCTCCTTTGGCTCAGGCGCGCCTACGCTATGCCCAAGCTCAGCTTGCGGGATTTACCAAGAAGCCGGATCGTCAGAAGGAACTGCTGGCCTCGATTTACAAGGACTTCTCCGCCGACCAGCTTAGTGCGATGCTGCTTGCCACCTCCGGGGATATCGCGCTTGAAAAAGGGGAGACGGATAAGGCCGAGGCTTTTTATAAGGAACTCATGACTTCCTTCCCGAAGAGCGATCTGCTCGAGTACGCCTACTACGGCATGGGGGCAGTGGCATTGGCCCGTAACAAGCCCGATGAGGCGATTTCTTGGTTCAATGATGCCGTCGATAAAGCTGCCGCTGAGGCCAAACTGGCAGAGATCACCTATGGGAAGGGTCAGGCTCTTCTGATGCAGGGCAAGCTGGATGAGGCCAAGAAGATCTTTGAGCAGGTTGCCGCCACCAAGGACTGGCGTGGAGAAATCACAGCTAGGGCCTTGCTCTCTCTGGGCGATCTTGAAGAAAAGCGTGGTAATACCGCGGCGGCAATCCAGTACTATCAACGCATCTTTGTCGCTTATCAGCGCTATCCGAGCGTCGTGATTCCGGCATACCTCAAGGCAGCCGATGGATTCATCAAACTCGGGGCCCCTGACAAGGCGGCGGCACATCTTCGTGAGTTACTTGCCAACCCGAAGCTCTCCCTCTCTCCGCTGGCTGATCCTGCCCGTAAAAAATTGGAGACGCTGCCCGCAGCTCCGGTGACACCTGCCGGCGCAGCTTCCTCCCCCGCTCCCAAGAAACCATGAAAAATCTGAAGAATCCATTTCTCATGCTCTGCGGGATGCTGCTCACTGTAGTGATGCTTCATGCGGAGGATGTGACCACCACGGATGGCCAGGTTTTTGCCAATACCACGCTGCGTCGTTCAGGCTCCATGATCATGATCAAGGTCTTACTGCCGGGAAGCACGAGCATGATGGAGATGGGACTTCCCATTGCCCGAATTGCCAAAATAGGTTTTGCCGAACCTCCTGAGTTGGCAAAGGCAAAGGAAGCTGCCTCCAAGGGAAATGCCCAGGAAGTCATCAAACTCACAGCCACATCCATGCCGGCCCAGGCTGACTTCAAAGATGTGCCGGGATCATGGTGGTTCCCGATGGCCCAACTCCGCCTGCTGGCATTGGCCAGCCTTGGTAAGGATATCGAGACAGCCAATCTGGCCCGCGAGATCGGAGCAACCAAGGCTCCGGGATCTGACACCCTCTCCCGGGGAGGCACCCTTTTTGCCGCGTTGGCTTCCTCCGATACTGAAGCAGTCTCTGTGGGGGCCAAGGGATTGCCCCGTATCGGAGGTGATCTGGGGTCTGCCCTTGCCCAGCTTGCTCTTGGTCGCGCACTTTACCTCAAGAGGGATTATCAGGGGGCGTTGAGAGCCTTTCTCACGATCAAAATTTTCTATCCCTCCGTTGCTCTTCTGCAACCGCCTGCCCTTATGGGTGCGGCCACTTCCTATGTCGGTCTTGAGGATCCCAAGAGAGCTCTTCAGGCATTCACTGATGTCGTGTCGCTCTGGCCTGATTCCCCGCAAGCCGCAGAGGCAAAAAAACGCGCCGATATCCTTTCTCATTCTTGAAATAAATCCCAGCACCCCTACCGTCAACCATAACACCCATGAAATACCGTAACACCTACCTGATGCTCCTCCTTGCAGGCTTCCTCTGTTTGGGAACCTCCATTGCTTCCGCGGAGGAACCTGCCAAAAAAGATGCCAAGGCAGTTCACTCCAAGTCATTCCTTGAGACTTTGGTGGAGGGGGGATGGGTCATGTTCCCGATCGCAGTCATGTCGGTGCTGACCGTTTATCTCTCCACGGACGGAGTCAAGAATACCTCCCTTAAGAAAACCTCTCCTCCAGATTTTGTGGCGGAGGTGAAGCTTTTCTTTCAGCAGGGGGATTATGTGGGTGCCTACACATTTTGCCGTGACAACAAATCGCCCATCACCAATGTGCTGCGGGTTGGCATTTCCCTGCTAGGTGATGGCAAGACCATCGTCGAGGAGGGGATGATCTCGGAAATGCACAAAGAGAGTGCCAATATGGGGACGCAGATCAACTATCTCTCGGTTATCGGTGTGGTGACTCCGATGATCGGGTTGCTCGGGACAGTGACGGGTATGATCAAGGCGTTCAGCACGCTCGGCAGTTCGGGAATTGGTGATCCAGCCAGTCTCTCCGGAGCCATTGGCGAGGTGCTGATCGCCACGGCCAGTGGTCTTGTGATCGCCATTCCTGCATTCGGAATGTTCTACTTACTTCGCAGTCGATCCACTTCGGCCATTCACCATATGCAGGACATCATCAATCAGCTTTTCCGCAAGATGCCCTATGAGGCGCTTGCCGGAGTCCATATCAGCGGCGAGGAGATCTATGCAGGAATGCCGAATTGGTTGGTGGATGAAAATCAACAGTCGGTGGCCGAAGTGGAAATTGGGACAGAAATTGACCCATCAACCGGAGAGGTGGCCTAGTCAGGCCCCGCTTATCTGAGCCATGGCTGGAGGAGGAGGCGGACTAGAGAAAGGGGAACCTGATTTTCAGATTGCCCCGATGGTCGATGTGCTGCTGGTGATCCTGATTTTCTTCATGGTCATCACTTCGGCCCAGGTTCTTAATATCGACAAGACGATCAAGCTTCCGATTGCCCCAGAGGCTGCCAAGAAAGACGATACCCGTTCGGAGGCCATTATCAATGTACGCTGGGATCCCGTGGCCAACCGTAGCTCCTATAATTTTCAAGATAGGATTTATGAAAAGGGAGCCGAACTCGTGGCTCCGATCAAGGAGGCGAAGGCTTATGGGGAAAAAGTCGCCGCCAGCAAGATGGGCTCCAATCAGGAATTCCGAATCGTCATCCGCGGTGATCGTGATGTTCCCGCCCTCTTTGTTTCCCATGCCATGAGTGCCGCCGCCGATGCAGGTGTGTCGGATATCTCCTTCTCGGCAGTCAACCACGATTAGTAGAATACCAGCATCCCATGAAAGCATTTGTCCAGGAAGATGACGGAACGATGGGGTTCCAGATTGCCCCAATGGTCGATGTCGTCTTCGTGATCATGCTCTTCTTCATGGTCATGGCAGGGGCCGTGAAAGTAGAGAATGAACTCTCCACCAAACTCCCGGGAAATGCAGAGAGTTCCAATAATGCAGAGTTCACGGATGAGACGATCATCAACATTTCAGACGAGGGAGAAGTCTCGCTCAATGACGAACCGTTTGATTCTCTGGAGAGTGTGGATCTTCCCCAACTCCGTGCCACTCTCATGCGTCTCAAAGAGAATGCAGATAGTGCCAAGCAGCCGGTCATCGTCACCATTGTGAGTGATGCTCATGCCAAATATAGTCGTACCATCGAGGTTCTCAATGCCTTGGCTGCGGCCAAGATCAGCAATGTGACCTTCAATGTGGATGAGGAATAGCCGCCTCCTTTCACTATCATGAGCGAAGCTGATTTTCAGGAAGAGCATCACGAGCATCACCTCCCGAAGCGCAATCTTTGGCAGCGATGGACGGCATGGAACGGAAGTTTTCTCGTCATCAGCATTCTTCTCCATGTCCTGCTCTTTGGTGGGGCGACGATGGTGGTGGTGCAGGTTGTCCAGAACCGCAAGGAGAAGATGAAGTTCACCGCACCGCCGCCGAGTGCCAATGCCTCCGCCGAACACAAGGTAAAACCTTCGAAGAAAACCGCAGCCGCGGCCCCTGCCATCTCCAAGCGCATCACCTCCTCTGCTGCCAATGCGAGCATAGCACTCCCCTCGATGGATTTGAACTCAACCGGTCCTGATGTCATGGCCTCGGTGATGAGCGGCATGGGAGCCTCTGGCCTTGGATCCGGAGCTGGAGGAGGAGCGGCCGGCATGGCCTCGATGCCGTTGGCAGGACTGACTGCCTTTGGATTCAAGGGAGGGGGGGGGGCTGGATTAAAAGGGTATTTTTATGATCTTAAACAGACCGCCGACAAAAAACCAACGACCGTGATTGGAGATGTTGCTAACGCAGAACATTTTAAAATATTTGATGAATTTTTTACTGCGGGATGGGATGAGAAAGTTTTTGAAAAATATTATAAAGCCAAAGATCCCATGGTCACCTATCAGATCTATATTCCGTCGATGCGGGCAGATGCAGCACCCGAGGCATTCGGTGTGCAGAAGGAAGTGAAACCAGGACATTGGGTGATCGTGTACAAGGGAACTGTCACCGCTCCAAGAGATGGCACTTTTCGGTTCGTGGGCTATGCCGATGATGTGGTGGCTGTCCGATTCGATCGCCAGAATGTCTTCTTTGCGGGTACTTGTGGTTCTTCGATGTACTTGAATCAGATGGTTAATAAGTTTTTCAAACCGACGACGCCACCTGTCAAACCCAGACCCGGTGCTCCCGATCCTAACGATATCGGTACCAAGGGAGTGGGAAACTGGTTTTCTGTTGAGTCTGGTAAATCCTATCCTATTGAGGTGCTGATCAGTGAGGTTCCCGGAGGGCAGTTTTACGCCTGGCTTCAGATCGAGGAACGCTCTCCTAAAACCCCCTATCCCAAGCGCACGCTGCCGGGCACTGAGAAGTATCTTGCTTATCCACTCTTCCAGACAAAGAAGGGATTGCCGATTCCCGAGCGGAAAACCGAGTTGACCATGCCTCCAAATCTGATTCCAGCGGTCCAAGCCAGATGGCATCCTTCCGAAAACTTTCCTGAGTTGGCCCCGGATCCCGTGATCTTCACCGGGAAATAAGCGAAGATCGCTTTGCGGAGGTCATTCTTGACGCTGATGGGGCTCTTTCCCTAGCGTTCTAGTTTCCTGATGAGACACGATTTTACCATTCGCTCCCTGCTCGGGGCGATCTTTGCGGGGATGCTGGCCTGTATGCTGCTGATCCCGTCCACCCTTCTTGCCCAGTCAGAAGGGTTGGTGAAGCGGGAACTTCCCTCTTCTGATCTCTCGGCCTTTGGTTCACCCGCCGATCAGCTTGCAGCAGCCGATGGATTTGGGGATTCGGGTGAGTATGAAAAAGCGATCGCCGGATATAGAAATATCGTTCGCAATGCTCCCAAGAGTTCCGAGGCTCCCAAGGCGCTTTTTGCGCTGGCCCAGATTTTACAGAAAAAGGGTGATCTGTCAGAAGCCTTCAAGTCGTATCAAACCCTTCTGCAGAAGTACCCTCAGACTCCTAAGTTTGAGGAGTCTGTTGCAGAGGAAATCAACATAGCCAACTCTTTTCTGAAGGGGGCGAGGGTCAAGGTATTCGGTATACCGACTTTTCCCTCCATGGAGAAAGCCGAGGAGATGTACACCTCGATTCTCAGGGTTTCGCCCTACAGCAAGCATGCGCCGATCACCCAGTTCAATCTGGGGTTGGCGATGGAGAAGCAGGGCAAGGCTCAGGAAGCCGTGGCTGCCTATCAGAAGCTTCTGGACAAGTATCCCAACAGTTCCGCCTGCGATGATGCGCAATACCAGATTGCGTATGTCTACCAGAGACTCGGCATGACGGGAAAATCACAAGATCTCTCGGCACTCAAGGAATCCCAGAATAACTATCAGGATTTCCTCATCCAGTATCCGAACAGTGAAAAGACACAGCAGGCGGGAGAAAACATGAAACGGATGGTCTCCAAGGAATCCTCGGACACTCTCAGGATCGGTCGTTTCTATGATTTTTCCAAGGACTACAAGGCAGCCTCAATTTACTACAATGATGTGATCCGGCGATTCCCTCAGAGTGAGGATGCTACAGCTGCGAAGAC
>Ga0194053_10000068_pt1 | contig 73134 bp, 69 predicted proteins | sample SepL228m_MetaG_FD_161684 | JGI IMG/M metagenome (GOLD analysis project Ga0194053, IMG submission 161684) | Anoxic zone freshwater microbial communities from boreal shield lake in IISD Experimental Lakes Area, Ontario, Canada - Sep2016-L227-8m | ecosystem: Environmental > Aquatic > Freshwater >...
GACCTCAGGAGCGAGGCTCTTCCATCCGCACCACTCTCCGGTCCGCCCGAGCCCGCACTGAATTTCATCAAAAAGCAGAAGCAGGTTGTGCTGGTCGCAAAGCTCCCGGAGTCCGGTCAGAAACGCCTCCCGGGCAATGTGAATCCCGCCCTCGCCCTGCACTGGTTCGACCAGAATCGCGACAGTGGAAGGGCCGACAGCCGCCTTCACGGCGTCGAGATCGCCGAACGGCAGGTGGCGGAACCCGTCCAGAAGCGGTCCGAAGCCCGCCTTGACTTTCTGCTGCCCGGTGGCCGAGATCCCGGCCATCGTCCGTCCGTGAAACGAGCCGTCAAAGGTGAGGATTTCGTGCCGGCCCGTCGTGCTCCCGAACCGCCTGGCGAGCTTGATGAGGCCTTCGTTCGCCTCGGCCCCGCTATTACAAAAAAAGACTTTCCCCGGCCCCGCAATTTCGACCAGCTGCCCGGCGAGCTCCGCCTGGGGTGCGGTGCGGTAGAGGTTCGACGTGTGGACCAACATCGCGGCCTGCTTCGAAACCGCCTCAGTGATTTCCGGATGCGCGTGGCCGAGCGAACAAACCGCGATGCCAGCCCCGAAATCCAGATATTCCCGCCCGCCAAAATCCCAGACCCGGCATCCCGATCCACGCGCGATATCGAGGTCGAAGCGCCCGTAGGTCGGAATGATAAAATCGCGGTATTTCTCTGCCAAGGATGACATCCCGGCACGCTAGACGGTCCGCTGGATAATGATGAGAAAAAAATGCGCGCCTTTTGAACCGGGGGTGGCAGGACGCGAAATTACCAAGGTAAGGCGGGACGTCCCTACCTTCCTGCCGCTGAGGTGAACACCCCATTGTCCCACCCGGCACCCGACCTTACGCTTCCGCCATGAAACTCGTCCGAAACCTTTTCCTGCTTCCCTGCCTTGCCTCTGTCCTGCTGACTTCCTGTGTCGTGCCGGGAAATCCTTTTCAAATCATTCTGCCTTTTTCAGCAGTGGGCATCGGCTACGGGACTTATGACACGCTTCCTCCCAACTATGCTGGAAACACCTACTACTATGGCGGACGATATTACTATGGCGGGCGTTATGAGAACGGTTCGTATTACTATCAGGGGCGACCCTATGGCGGCAGATATTACCACAACGGGCGCTACTATTATGGAGGACGGTATCAATACGTAGGAGGCCGTCAGAACAGAGGCTACTACAATAACAGCCGCTACTAGCCCGAATACCTTATGGATGAGTTGTAGCAGCGCTCTATGAGCGTCGAGCGTAGACCGTCGCTACAGTCTGCGGTCTCCCAAATCGGAGTGTGATTTGAAACGGGGACTTGGTTGGCCCGCGCCATGAAAAGTATAATGCCGCGAGCCGCCGACGGGTCAGCGAAGGCGCTTGCAAAGCGCGGGCAGCCCGCGCGAGGATGCGGGCATGTCGATGTCTCCCTTGAACAGCCTTATCCTCGGCCTGGGGCTGTTTTTTCTCGGGCTCCAGCTCGTGGGCCAGAACCTGAGGCAACTGAGCGGCGGCGGCTTCAGGAACCTGGTAAAATCCGCCACGCACACGCCGTGGCTGGCGTCCCTGCTCGGGCTGGTGGCCGGGGCACTCATGCAGAGCGCGACCGCGGTTACGTTCATTCTGGTGAGCATGGTGGGAAGCGGATTGATCCAGACGTCTTCGGCGAGGATCGTCGTGGTATGGTGCAATGTCGGGCTCACTGCTCTCGCTTTCCTCGCGGCCGTGAATATCCACCCATTCGTGGCCTGCCTGGTCGGCGGCGCCGGGATCTTCATGGGGTCGGTGCGCGCCAAGCCATGGAACACGATCGCCGGCGCCCTGCTCGGAGTGGGCATGATCCTGTTTGCCCTCGGCGAAATGGGCGCGGGCGCGGCTCCCCTCAAGAATGAGGCGTGGTTCCGCGCCGGCCTCGACGCCGCGCTGGGATCGTCCGGGCTCGGATTCGCGTGCGGCATCGCAGCCGCCGCGATTCTGCAGTCGAACACCGGTGCCGCAATGCTCGTGATCACGCTGGCGGGAGCTGGCGCCATCCCGGTTCCGGAGGCCATTCCGGTCATCTACGGCACGAATCTCGGGGCGATCATCCTCCGGCTTTTTCTTTCTGTTGGCATGACTGGCGACGCCCTGAGACTGGTCCGGATGGAGGATTTGTTCTGCGCGGTCAGCGGGGTTCTGATGATGCTTCTCTTTTATCTGGAGGCGGCGGGGATCCCGCTGGTCGGCGCATTGCTGCGCACCGTGAGCGGCGGGCCGTCGATCCATCTCGCCTTGGTCTTCCTGCTTTCCAACCTTCTGCCCGCGCTCGTCCTGACGCCGTTCCTGCCGGCCTGCGCACGGCTCTTGAAAAAGCTGTGGCCGAACGACCCCCACGCGCGCCCCGGAGCACCGCAATTTCTGACCAAGCAGGCGCTCGCCGATCCGGCCTCGGCGCTGGATCTTCTGCCGAAAGAACTCGGACGGCTTGTCTCTGGTATAAGCGTGGAGGCGAGCGGCCGAAATTCCACGGACCCCGAGATCCACACCTCCCCGGACTTCATCGAACTCGGGGCGTCGATCGAAAATTTTTGCATGCGGCTGGCTTCGGAAAGCTCGCTCGATGCCAGCCAATCGCTGCGGCTCCAGCGCCTGCGCGCGTGGCTGCACACGATCCGCCACATCGGCGAGGCGGTCGGGGAATTTGCCGACGCGTTCTCCGCGCTGCCCGCAGAAGAGGCAAAGATCGCAGCCGGGCTCGCAGGATGGCTCAAGAACGGGATCTCCCTCGCGGCACGGGCCACATCGACGCTCGATCATGAGGACGTCGGGAAATTTCACGCGGAGAGCAAACACCACAGCACGGCCACCGAGAAAATCCGAAGCCGGTTTTCCGCCGACATCGAAAATCTTGCGGCCCCATCGAAGCTGGCGCTCTCGGCGCTCGGCGATGATTTCGACGTCGCCGCATGGCTGATCCACCGGGTCTCGAAGCTCGAATTGAAAGCCGCCTCGGCCGAGGGCTGACGCCTTTTCTCCATTGAGACAAGAGAACCACAGTTGCTCGGAGAGCCATCCCTACCGTGCGATTGGTTCGAGGAGCGCTCTAGGGAACCGGCTTCGTGGTCAAAACCCCGCGGGCGAGGTCCTCAAACGAAATATCCATCGGCGGATATTTTTCCCAGTCCGCCAAATCGAAATGCCACCATTCGTATTGGAATGGAACGAAGCCTCGCTTTTTCATCGCGGCTTCGAGCTTGAGGCAGTTCGCGCGTTCCTCGCCGGTCCACTTGTCCGAGTCGCGGTGGGCTTTTGCCGTGAAGTCATCGTAAGTGGTCGGCATATGGAGTTCGTTGCCCATGTGGTCGACGAGCGTGACATCGACCGCCGTCCCCCGCGTGTGCTTGCCTTTGCTCTTGAACGGGTCGGACACGTAGCGTTCGTCGGGCACGATCTGCCACATCCTCGCCTGCACCGAGAGCGGGCGGTAGCCGTCGTAGATTTTCAGCCCGAGCCCCTGCGACGCGAGGTCCTCCTGCACTTTTTGCAGAGCCTCCGCTGCGTCCTTGTGAAGAAACACCGCCGGAAACGGATAGAGGACATGGCCGGTGAAATTATAGGTCGTGGCGTAGCGGACCTCCTCGAGCGGCGGCGGATAAACCGTCTCTGCCCTCACCAGCCCGTGCGCAACTTCCATCGGATCACTCGCATGCGCCCGCGCCAGCCCGAACAGCAGAATGAACAGGAATATTTTCACTCCGTCCATTCCTCTACAATTCTCATCCCGCCAATGCAAGGAACGGCTTACCACTCGGCTACTGCCGCATAACCGGGCTGGAAGTTTGCGCAGGGAGCGGGTATCGGTGGTCGGGTGGGTTTGCAAATTTCACTTCTGCTGGTGGCTGCGCTCATCGCGCAGGCGTTCCTGCGCCGGGCGGTTCCGCTCGCGCTCTCGAACCCGTGCGGGTTTCCGGAGGCGCGCTGGGCGTGGCCGGAGAAAGTTTTCACAGCCGGGCTTGTCCTGTTTTTTCTGGCGATGGCGTTGCTCTCGGCCGGTCGTCCGGCGGGCAGGATCGACATGGGCTCGCTGGCGAGCAGCCTGGTCCTGTATGCGGCACTGGTCCTGCTGGTGGTCGGGTTTTTGGTTTTCCGCAATTTCAACATCCGCGAAACGTTCGGGCTGAGCACCCGCGGATGGAACTGGCGAGTCATCGCGGGGTGGCTGGTGATGTTTCTCCCGCTTGTCTATTTCGTGCAGTCCATGTCGTATGTGATCAGCGGACCAGACCAAACCCCGCAGGCGATTGTGGATTTTCTTTTGAAGAGCAGCGGATGGCAGGCGAGAACCGCGGTTTTCGGGATCGCCGTCGTCGCCGCGCCGGTGACCGAGGAACTAATTTTCCGCGGATGCCTTTACGGGATCCTTCGCAAATTCAGCGGACGGGTGCCGGCGATCGTGATCTCATCGGTCCTGTTCGCGCTCATCCACGGACACCTCCCATCGCTGCCGGGATTGATCGTCCTGGCGGTCGGACTGGCGCTGGTTTACGAGCGCTGCGGATCGCTCTGGGCACCTATCTCGATGCATGCTTCCTTCAACGCGCTGACGATCGTTGCCGCGATTTTCTGGCCGAACCTTGCCAAATGAAACTTTCCGAAGAAGACCGTTTGCTCGGAAAAATCCTGATCGGCCTGCCTGCTTCGGAGGATCTGGTTCTCGGGCCCGGGGATGATTGCGCCGTTGTTCGGACGGGTGCCGGCTTCCGGCTTTTGAAGACCGATTGCATCGTCGAGGGAGTCCATTTTCTGCGCGTGCATGACCCGGTCCGTGTCGGCTGGAAGGCGCTCTGCCGACCGCTGAGCGACATCGCGGCGATGGGGGGCGAGCCTCGCCATGCGCTGATCACAATCTTCTCCCCGCCGGATCTCGACCCCGGATACTGGGCCGATTTTTACAAAGGAATCCGGAAGGCGGCGCGAAAATTCGGCGTGGCAATCGCCGGGGGAGAGATGTCCCGCCAGCCGCACGGGATCGCGGTCTCGGTCGCGCTGACCGGCGTTGTGCCCGGCGGACGGTTTATCCGGCGCAGCGGGGGACGTCCGGGCGACCTGCTCCTTGTCACCGGCAGGCTCGGAGGCTCGATCTCCGGGCACCATCTGGATTTTGTTCCGCGCCTGAACGAAGGTCGCTGGCTTGCGAAAACCGCCCGAGCGAGCGCCATGATGGACCTGAGCGACGGGCTCGGAAGCGACCTGCCCCGGCTTGCAAGAGCCTGCGGCTGCGGCTTCGAGGTAAACCTCGCGAATCTTCCGCTGCGAAAGGGCGCCGACATCAACGCCGCCCTCACCGATGGCGAGGACTACGAGCTGCTCTTCGCTATTCCGCCATGCAGGGTGGAGGCGCTTTTTAAAGCCTGGAAAACGGCCTTCCCGCGCACCCCGCTCACCCGCATCGGAGATTTGAACGACACCGGCTCAGCCCCGCCGGACTGGCCGGGCGGATGGGATCACTTTACCGTTGTCAGGACCCCGCGCGTCGGGCAGCGTTCCAGAGGGCCCGCGAAAAAGCTTCGCAGGCGACGAACGCGATGATCCGGATCAACTACAAAACCGCCGGGACCCCGCCGGCCACGCTGTTGCCCCGCGAGGGAGCAAAGACGAAGGCGGACATCAGCCTCATCCAGTATGATGTCGAAACGATTTTCGAATCCTCGTTCGACAATCTGGAGGAGCTGATCGCGAAGCTGGATCCCGACAAGGTCAACTGGATCAACATCGACGGGCTCGGCGACGTCGGGCTTCTCCACAAGCTGGGCGACCATTTCCACATCCACCCGCTCGCGCTCGAGGATGTCCTGAACACGACTCAACGCCCGAAAGTCGAGCACTTCACCAGCCACTTCTTCATCGTGAGCGAGATGATCTATTTCAACGAGGAGAGCCAGCTGACATTCGAGCAGGTCAGCATCTTTCTCGGCGACCATTTTGTCATCACCATCCAGGAGGAGTGCGGCCACGATGTCTTCGAACATGTCCGTGCCAGGCTGCGCGCAGGACGGGGATTCGCCAGAAAAATGAAGGCCGATTACCTCGCCTACGCGCTACTCGACGCGACGGTGGACCGGATCTTTCCCGTCCTCGAGGCGGTCGGGGATTCGATCGAATCCGTCGAGGAGGAACTGCTCGACAAGCCGACCCGCGCCTCTTTGAAAAAGCTCTACGAGGCGAAGCGGCTGCTCCTCCAACTCCGCCGCGCCGCCTGGCCGCACCGGGACATTTTCAACACGCTCATCCGCGACGACACCGGCCTGATCTCGCGTGAGACGCAGATCTTCCTGCGCGACTGCTATGACCACATCACCCAGATCATTGACATCATCGAGAGCTACCGGGACCTGACTGCCGGCCTGATGGACCTCTACCTTTCCAGCCTGGGGTTCCGGACGAACGAAATCATGCGCGTGCTGACGGTGGTGACCGTCCTCTTCATCCCGCTAACTTTCTTCGCGGGTGTTTACGGGATGAATTTCAACACGGAACAACGGTGGAACATGCCAGAGTTGAACTGGCCGTTCGGATACGCGTTTTTTTGGGCGGTGTGTTTGCTCACCGTGGCCAGCATGCTCGTCTTTTTCAAGCGGAAGAGATGGCTTTGAAATCGGCGTTAGTTCTCACCGCCGCCTTTGGTGAGGGGCACAATGCCGCCGCGAGAAACCTGGCCGCCGCCTTGGCGGAAAACGGCGTTGCCGTCGAGGTGCACGACATCTTTGCTGAGGCTTACGGCCCGGCGAACAGCTTCGTCCGCCGCCTCTACCTCCTGGTCATCAACCATGCTCCCCTGCTCTGGAGAGCGATGTTTTTAGTCCTGGACCGGACGGGCGTGGTCTCAGGCGGCATCGGGGTTTTCGGACGTGCCGCGCGCCTGTTGGGCCAAACGATTTCGCGCCTGAAGCCGGATGTCATTGTCAGCACATATCCCGGCTACGGGTATTTGCTGGGCCTGATCCGGAAACGGAACGAAGCCGGAGCGGCGAGTCTGGTCACGGTCGTCACCGACTCGCTGACCGTCAACTCGGTGTGGTTCCGCTGCGGGAGCGATTTCTTCCTGGTGCCGAACGACGAGACTGCGGCGGCGATGAGCGACGCAGGGGTTCCGGCGGAGAAAATCCGAGTCACGGGATTTCCGGTTCCGCTGGTTTTTGCCGAGCCAGCGCCCCCGCGGGACGGAGCGGTTTTCGAGGTTCTCTTCATGGTGAACTCCGCCCACCATCTCGCCGCCGATGTCGTGGAAGCCTTGATAAAAATCGAGGGCATCCACCTCACCGTGACGGTTGGACGCGACGCGGAACTGGACCGGACGATCAAGGGCATCGCGGAGGCGGAGGGAAAACACATCGAGATCCACGGTTGGACGCCGGACATATCAAACCTCATCCGGAGGAGCCATCTGCTCATCAGCAAGGCCGGCGGGGCCACCGTGCAGGAAGCGCTCGCCGCGAAAACCCCGATGATCATCACGCAGATTGTCCCCGGCCAAGAGGAGGGGAATGCCCGGCTGCTCATCGAAAGCGGGGCCGGGGAGCTTGCGACCACGCCCGCCGCAATCGCGGAGGCTGTTCGGAGGACATTTGCCGACGGCGGCCAACTCTACCGCGAGCGCCTCGCAGCAACCGGGGCGCTCTCCCACCCCGATGCCGCGCGCAAGGCCGCGGCATTCCTCGAATCTCTCGCCTGAACCAAATTCAGATCCCGAAGCCGGGTCCGCCGCCGTATTGGCGGGGAAAATTTCTCACCAGCCCGGTTGTCAGATCCATGAGCGCCGACAGACAGTCCTCCATCGAGGCCTCAGAGGTGCGGATTTCGAGTTCCGGCGCGTCCGGGGTCTCGTAGGGCGCGTTGATTCCCGTGAAATCCTTAATCTCGCCGGCCCGGGCTCGCTTGTAGAGCCCCCGGGGATCGCGCTCTTCACAGACTGAGAGCGGGGTGTTGACAAAGACCTCGGCAAACGGAATCCCGTCCCGCCGGCAGATTTCCCGAACCCGGTCCCGGTCGGCACGGTAGGGCGAGATCAACGAGCAAATCGCGATCAGCCCGGCCTCCGCCATCAGTTTTGCCACCTCCCCGATGCGGCGGATGTTCTCCGAGCGGTCCTCGGGCGAAAACGACAGGTTCGAGCAGAGCCCGTGGCGAAGATTGTCCCCGTCGAGAATCACGGCGGCCATGCCGCACAGGTGGAGCTGGTATTGCAGCCGCGCGGCAAAGGTCGATTTTCCCGAGCCGGAGAGGCCGGTGAGCCAAAGAATCGAGCCCCCGTGCAAAAGTAATTCCGCGCGGCTCTCACGGGTCACTGGGCTCGTTGTCCGGGTGAGGTTTTTGCTCATCAATTCAGTAACCTTGACTGTAATGGTGCCCGCCTGAACCAGCAATCAGAATCCGCTTCGTCATCCATGCTGGAAGACAGAAGCGTAGGCATCTTGCCCGCTTCTCTGAGCGGGCAAGATGCCTGCTTTCCCACCGCAGAACCGCACCCGCTTTTGATCACACCCACACATGATACCGGTCAAATTTTCAGGTTGCCAGAGGCGGGTCATGTGCTAGCCTCCTCCTCTTCTCAGGATTCGATTGGGAGGGATGCCGTTTTCTTTGTGGCGCGGTGTCCGCCCCCGTCATCCAGGCCGATCATCCCGTAATGTTTTCCCATCCAATCTTAGCCTCCACTTTGACCCTTCATGCGCCCCGCCTGATCGACGTGGACGCGGGGATGAGCTTCACGGGCTGGCTGACCAACTCGATTCTCGTCAGCATATTTATCTCCGGTTTTGTGATCTGGCTGTGCCGGGCGGCGACAAGCAGGATGCTGGTCGTCCCATCGCCTTTGCAGAACGCCTTCGAGATGGTCGTGGAGGGGCTCTACGACATGCTGGAAAGCATCGTGGGAAGGCACATGATCTCCAGAACATTTTCCCTCCTCGCCACGTTTTTTATCTTTATTCTGGCCGCGAACTGGTTCGGCCTGCTGCCCGGCGTGGGATCGATCGGATGGGGTGAACCGGGGGAGAAGCTCGGGGCATTCCATTCGCTTCCCCACGTGGTGACCCCGCTGCTGCGCCCGACCACGGCCGACCTGAACATGACGCTGGCCATGGCGCTCGTCTTCATGTGCTTCTGGCTCTACTGGACGCTGACCGAGGTCGGCCTCAAGAATTTTGTGGTCCACCTCTTCGGGGTGAAGGGAGGGGCGACCGGCGTGATGGCGGTTTTTCTGTTCTTTATTTTTATTTTTGTGGGGGCGATGGAGGTGATTTCGATCCTCATCCGCCCAGTGTCGCTTTCGCTGCGACTTTACGGGAATGTGTTTGCCGGCGAGAACCTGCTTTCGTCCATGATCACACTGGGGACCGACCTTCACCTGCCGAAGTGGCTTTCCTACATCGCATCGGTGACCCTGCCGGTCCCGTTCTATTTTCTGGAGCTTCTGGTCGGCATCCTGCAGGCTTTTGTATTCACCCTGCTCTGCGCCGTTTATCTCCAGCTTTCCACGACCCACGACGAGGACGAGGAGCACTGAATTTTCCGCCGGGACCGTGGCAAACGCGGACGGCGTAGAAACCCACAAACAACAAAAATAATACTATGAACCTATATCTCATCGCAGAAGCCGCGGCAGCCGCCGGGGTGACTGGAAGTTTCACACTCGGCATGGCGGGAGCTGGCGCTGGCATCGGCATCGGGTTGATCGGCGCCAAGGCGGCTGAAGCAGTCGGTCGCAATCCTGGAGCATTCGGCAAAGTGCTGACCCTTAGCATGATCGCCATGGCTCTCGCCGAATCGATCGCCATTTACGCGCTGATCCGTGCATTCCAAGGCTTCTAGTCAAACCTAACCGCTTGGAGGCCCGCTCTGGCGGGTGCTCCCGGCATCCCAGCGATCTATGGATGTGATTGTTCAACTGCTGTCAGATTTCGGGGTGACCTGGCCGAAATTCATCGCCCAGGCGATCCTGTTCCTCACGGTATATCTGGTCCTGAAGAAGTTCGCCTTCGGCCCGGTGACCGCGATGTTCGAAGAACGCCGCCGCCGGATCGAGGAGGGCCAACTCAACGCCGAGAAGATCAAGAAGCAGCTCGCCGAGTCCGAGGTCCGCTGCCAGGAAATCCTGCGCAAGGCGAACGCCGACGCGCAGCGGATCATCGAGGAAGGCCGGATGAGCAGCGAAGCCCACAGCCAGAAAGCCACCCAGCAGGCGATCAAGGATGCGGAAAGCATCATCGCCCGGGCCCATGAGGCTGTCGTGTTCGATCGAGCCAAGATGGTGGCCGAGGTCAAACAGGAAATGCTCCACCTCGTCGTGGACACCACCGCGAAGGTTGCCGGACGGATCCTCACCAAGGAAGACCAGGATCGCCTGGCTTCGGAAACCTCCAAACAGCTCAGCAAGTGACCCCATGAAACTCAGCCGCGAAGCCAGACGCCAGGCCCGCGAACTCTTCGCTCTCACGATGGTGGGCGGGCGGCTCGACGCCTCACGCGTGAATACCGTCTTTGGCGACGTGGCGGATAAAAAACCCCGCTCCTACCTGCAGATCCTCAAGGAGCTCACACGCCTCGTGCGCCTCGAGGTGGCCGGCCACCATGCGGTCATCGAAAGCGCCACCCCCCTCGAACCCGCCGTGGCCCGCGAATTCGAAGCCGGCCTCAAAACCCGCTTCGGCAAACTCACCACCGAATTCCGCCCAAACCCCGCTCTGATCGGAGGGCTCCGCGTGCAAATCGGCAGCGACGTCTGGGATGGCAGCATCCAGGCACGGCTCGAAGCCATCAAACAACAACGCTAATTTTTACCAACCATGAGCAATATCGTCCTCGAACTTGAAGAAAAAATCGGCGCCATCAAGTCGGCCGCCGCGCGCAAAACCAACGTCGGCGTCGTCCGCGAGATCGGCGACGGCGTGGCCAAGCTCGAAGGCCTCAGCGGCGCGATGCTCAACGAAATGCTGGAGTTCCCGGGCGGCCTCATCGGGCTCGCGCTCAACCTCGAAGAGACCGAGGTCGGCACGATTCTTTTCGGCGACTACACGACGATCAGCGAGGGCGACGAGGTCAAAACCACCGGCCGGCTGCTCCAGGTTCCCGTCGGCAAAGGCCTCCTCGGCCGCGTGGTCGATGCGCTCGGCCAGCCGCTCGATGGCAAGGGGCCGATCAACGCCACTGAGTTTTATCCCGTGGAAAATATCGCTCCCGGCATCATCAAGCGCAAAGGCGTGAGCCAGCCGGTGCAGACCGGCATCATGGCGATCGACGCGATGATCCCGATCGGCCGCGGCCAGCGCGAGCTCATCATCGGCGACCGCGCGACCGGCAAGACCGCGATCGCGGTGGACACGATCATCAACCAGGCCAAGATCAACAAGGCCGGCGAGGAGAGCGGGGACCCGGCATTCCGCCCGCTGTATTCGATCTACGTCGGAATCGGCCAGAAGAACGCGAACATCGCCCGAGTGGTCGGAACCCTCGAGGAACACGACGCGCTGAGATACACGATCGTCGTCGCCTCGACCGCCTCCGACGCGGCGGCCGAGCAATACGTCGCCCCCTTCTCCGGCGCCGCAATGGGCGAATGGTTCATGGACAACGGCATGGACGCGCTCATCGTGTTCGACGACCTGACCAAACACGCCAACGCCTACCGCCAGATCTCGCTGCTCCTCAAGCGGCCGTCCGGGCGCGAAGCCTATCCGGGCGACGTCTTCTACCTCCACAGCCGGCTCCTCGAACGCTCGGCCCGCCTCGGCGAAAAATACGGCAACGGCTCGCTCACCGCGCTGCCGATCATCGAGACCCAGGCCGGCGACGTCTCGGCCTACATCCCGACGAATGTCATCTCGATCACCGACGGGCAGATCTACCTGGAAACCGACCTATTTTACCAGGGCATGCGCCCCGCGATTTCCGTCGGGCTTTCGGTCTCGCGCGTCGGCTCCGCCGCGCAGATCAAGGCGATGAAGCAGGTGGCCGGAAAAATCAAAGGCGACCTCGCGCAGTATCGTGAGCTCGCCGCGTTCGCGCAGTTCGGTTCCGATCTCGACGCCCGCACAAAGGCTACGCTCGACCGCGGCGCGCGAATCGTCGAGCTCTTCAAACAGCCCCAATACCAGCCGATGAGCATCGAAACCCAAGCGGCGGTTCTCTGGGCGATGCAGCAGGGGCTTTTTGATTTGGTTCCGGTGGACCAGGTCAAGACCACCCAGAACAAGCTCATCGACTTCCTCGAAACCCGCAAGGAAACCGTCCTCAACAACCTCCGGACGAGGGCGAAAATCGACGAGGGGATCGAGAAGGAACTCGGCGCAGCGCTCGCAGAATTCAAATCGTTCAACACCTGATGGCCAACCTGCGCGACATCCGGCGGCGGATCAAATCCGTCAAGAACACGGCACAGATCACCAAGGCCATGCAGATGGTCGCGGCCTCGAAGATGCGCAAGGCCCAGCAGGCGGCCATCAACGGCCGCGATTACGCGCAGCTCATGAACCGGGTGATCGTCTCGATCCGGGATTCGCTTGACCCGTCAACGCACCCGCTCCTTGACCGCCGCGAAGTGAAGCGCGAGCTCGTCCTGCTCTTCAGCACGGACAAAGGGCTCTGCGGCGCTCTCAACACGAACCTCTTCCGCGAGGCTCTGGCCTACAACCCGGAGACAACGTCGTTCATTTCCGTCGGGCGCAAGGCAACCCAGTTCCTCGCCCGCATGAAGCGGCAGATGCTCGCGGATTTCCCCCTGCGCGACCGCCCGAATTTTCTCGAGACAAAAGCGATCTCGAAGTTCTGCATCGAGAAGTTCCTCGACGGTTCGGTGGACAAGGTCACCGTGCTTTTTCCGATGTTCGTGAACACGCTTTCCCAGGTCCCGAAAGCCATGCCGATCCTGCCGCTGACCAGCTTCGAGGAGATCGGTCTCTCCAACGATTACGGCAAGGCCAAGCCGGCTGACGGCGGGATCCTCTTCGAGCCGGCTGCCGAATCCGTTCTCGACGCCCTCCTCCCAGCCTACGTCCACTTCGGCGTTTACCAGACGCTTCTCGGGACACGCGCTTCCGAGCACAGCGCCCGCATGGTCGCCATGAAGAGCGCCACCGACAACGCCAGGAACCTCGTCAAGGACCTCACGCTCGACTACAACAAGGCCCGCCAGGCCAGCATCACGAACGAAATCCTCGAGATCTCGACCGCCCAGCTCGCACTCGGATAGCGGGTGCACCTGCGGCAGGACAGCGCATCTTGAAGGGCGCGGGGGGTTGCAGAACCGCTGGCCTTTTGATAATCCTTCCGGGCTATGATGACGTGGATTCTGCTGATCGGTGTACCGATGCTCATCGGGCTCTGGGCCCAGTCGAAAGTCTCCGGCGCCTTCAAACGCTGGAGCCAGGTGCGCGCCGCCTCGAACCTGACAGGAGCCGAGGCCGCACAGCGGATTCTTTCCGCCGCCGGCATTCACGATGTTGAGATCGTGGCCATCCGCGATGCTCTCGGCGACCATTATGATCCGACCAGACGCCGGCTCTGCCTGTCGCCCGAGGTTTATTCGACCCCTTCCGTTGCGGCCCTCGGAATCGCCGCCCATGAATGCGGACATGCGATCCAGCACTCGAAAGCGTATGCGCCGCTGAAATGGCGGATGCTCGCCGTGCCGGCCACGCAATTTGCCTCGCAGATGATCTTCCCGATTATCCTCGCCGGATTTTTCTTTCACGCATTCCACCTCGTCCTTGCGGCGATCGCCTGCTTTCTGGTGCTGGTGATTTTCAACCTGATCACCCTGCCCGTGGAATTCGACGCCTCCCGACGGGCGAAAGTCATCCTCCAGCAGATGGGGATGGTCCGCCAGGGCGAGGAAGCCAGCGGGGTCAACGATGTCCTGGACGCGGCGGCGCTCACCTATGTCGCGGCGTTCGTTGCGGCACTCGGGCAGCTTGTTTTTTTCATCCTGCAAGCCAACCGTTCAAGGTGATGCGACCGGTCGTCCTCACGATTGCGGGATCGGACAATTCGTGTGGAGCAGGCGCCCAGGCCGATTTGAAGACGATCACGGCACTTGGCTGCTACGCCCAGACGGCGATCACATGCGTGGTGGCGGAGATCCCGGGACGCGTCGCGGCGATACAGCCGGTCCAACCTCACATCGTGGCCGAGCAGGTGCGGTTGAGTTTCGAGGCGTTTCCCGTCGCGGCGATCAAGACCGGCATGCTCTATTCCACCGCCATCATCCGGGCGGTCGTCGCGGAACTCGGAAAACTTCCGATACTGCCGCCGCTCGTCGTCGATCCGGTGATGGCCGCCTCGAGCGGCGACCCGCTTCTGAAAAAATCCGCGATCGCCGCCTATGAGAATCTCCTCTTTCCACACGCGGCGCTGATCACCCCGAATCTCGACGAACTCCGCATCCTCTCCGGGATGCCTTGCAAAAATGTTGAGGAAATGAAAGCTGCGGGTCGCTCGCTCACCCGCAAATTCGGCGTCCCGTTTTTGCTGAAAGGCGGCCACCTCAGGTCCCGCGAGGCGCTGGACATCCTTGCCGACGAAAGCGGCTTCGTGGAATTCCGGGCAGGCTTCATCCGCGGGGCCGACACGCACGGGACCGGGTGCACTTTCTCGGCGGCGATTGCTGCAGGCCTCGCCCAGGGACTCACCCTCGCGGAGTCGGTGGCGCGAGCGAAGCTTTACATCACCGCCGCTATTACCGGACGGCTCCGCTGGAAAGGGACCACCGCGCTCAATCACTCGGGCGGCCGGGCTTGAGAAGCAGGCTCTCGATTTGGAAAGCACGGGGGAAGGTTCGGTCTTTTCATTTCGCGCTTCTGTGAATACCGTCGGGTATAACGCACGCTCCGGTTCGCAAGACCGACCCTCCCGTGGTCTGATGGATCGACGCCAATTCTCAGGCAGCATGGAAACAAACAAGGACGCCGCTGAAATCAAGAGAAAGCCTCCCGCGCGTGACGCGACGAGCGGCGGAAGTTCCTCACAGAGCTTTCTGGAAAGCGGCCGCAATTTCCGCGCGCTGATCGAGCACGCGAGCGACGGGATCGCACTGGTTAACGCGCAAGGCAGGATGGTCTTTGCCAGCCCTTCTGCGCGAAGGATGTTCGGGTATCCATCGGATTTTCCAATGGAGTCCCTCGATAACGACGCCTGCACACATCCGGAGGACCTTCCCGCGGTTCTGGAGATGCTCCAGGATCTGATGGGTCATTTCGGAAAGGTCCGGACGATAGAATACCGGTTCCGCCGCCACGACGGGGGCTGGCACTGGATCGAGAGCTGTTTCAGCAATCTGCTCGATGTGCCTGGAATCGAGGCGGTTGTTATCAACTTCCGGAAAATCGACGAACGCAAGCGGGCGGAGGTGGCGCTTGCGGAGGCGAACCACGAACTGACCCTCCTGCTCCACCGGGCCGAGGATCTGGCCTTCAAGGCGGAGTCGGCAACCCGAGCCAAGACCGAGTTTCTCGCCGTGATGAGCCACGAGCTCCGGACCCCTCTCAGTGCGGTGATTGGCTTTTCCGAAATGCTGACGGAGACAGCGCTCAGCGAGGAACAGCGGAGCTTTACGGACACGATCCGCGACAGCGGAAACCATCTGCTGGATCTGGTGAATGACATCCTCGATTTCTCCAGCATGGAAAGGGGAGGCATCACCGTGGAATCCTCCCGGATCGCCCTTGCCGACCTGGTGGAGTCAGGATGCATCAAGGCCCGCAAATCCGCCGCGGACAAGGGTCTCGAATTCCGCTGCGAGATCGCTCCGGGGGTTCCGGAGCAGATCACCGGCGACGGCCGCCGGATCCGCAAAATTCTTGTGAACCTCCTCGGCAACGCGGTCAAATTCACTTCAGCGGGTGCGGTTGTCCTCCGCGTTGAGGAGTCATCCGACAGCAGCCGACGGGCTCTGGATTTTTCCGTCGAGGACACCGGACCCGGCATTCCCGCTGCGACAGTGTATGATCTCTTCCAGCCGTTCACCCAGGCCGACTCGACGATGAGCCGCGCTTTTGGTGGCACCGGACTTGGGCTGGCAATATCCAGGCGCCTGGCGGAGGCCATGGGAGGCAAACTCACAGTCACCTCCGCGCCGGGACGAGGGTCCACATTCACGCTCCGCGTGCCGCTTGAAGCCAATCCTCCTCCAACAGTCGTTTGACGCCCGCTCCAAGTTGCTTCTATTTTCCGATCGGCAATTTGTCCGGGCGGCCGGTTTTGTGGCCGTTCCCGGCTGAGACACCATTGAAGGGATTCACCGAGGCTCCTTCGATCCGCGCGGCGGGTTTTTTTCCAAAATTGAAGGCGATATTCGCCCAGGTGTCGCCGGGTTTGGCATCGCGGCCGAGCGTGGCGCTGGGTTCGTATCCGCAATGGACCATGCAATTCTCACAGCGCGGGTCGCGGGCTTTGCCGTCCACGACCCCGTAGTTTTCCCACGTCGTCTTGTCCAGCAGGTCGCGGTAGCTGGCGTGGTGCGCGTCGGTCATCAGGTAGCAGGGGCCTTTCCAGCCGCCGATATTCCGCGTCGGGATCGCCCAGGCCGAGCATGTGAGATTGCGCCGTCCCGCGAGGAAATCGAGATAGATCGGGGTTCCGAACAGGTTGTATTTTTCTCCCCAGGCGCGGATGTTTTTGAACTTTTCCTTCGTCATCTCGCGGGTGAGAAAAAAGTTTTCGGGTTCGAGGTTGAGGCGTTTCCGCATGTCCTCCTTGGCGGCGTCGTAGTCGTAGCCGGGCGAGATCGTGTGCCCGTCCACGCCGAGCCACGAGAGGTAGTCGAACATCTGCCCGACCTCGCGCATGTCGGTCTCGCGGTAAACGGTGGTGTTCGTGGCGACCTGATAGCCGAGGACCTTGGCCATGCGAATCGCGGCGATGCATTCCTTGAAGACGCCCTCGCGTTCGACGATGAGGTCGTGCGTGCGCTCGGTGCTGTCGAGGTGGACGTTCCAATACATCCACCTGGACGGGGCGATCGGGTTGCGGGTGCCGGATTTCCCGCTGCGGATTTCGGCGGCCTGCTCGGGCGTGATCAGTTCCTCGGAGACCAGCACCTCGATCTTCGGCCCGGTCCGCGCTGGGTTTTTGGCGAACTCCGCCGCGAGGTAGTCGCGCATTTTTTTGCGCATGAACACGCCGTTCGTGCAGATGTAGACGATCCGTTTCTGAGCGAGCAGGCCGGCGACGAGATCTTCGATGTGCGGGTAGATCAGCGGCTCTCCGCCGCAGATCGAGACCATCGGCGCCCCACATTCCTCCGCGGCTCCGAGACAGTCTTCCAGCGACATGACATCCTTGAGCGATTGCGAATACTCGCGGATGCGCCCGCAGCCGGTGCAGGTGAGGTTGCACGTGTGGAGCGGCTCCAGTTGCAGGACCGTGGCAAACTTCTCGATCCCCCGGAGCTTTTTACCGATGATGTAGCCCGCAATCCGGGCGGTCAGCGCGAGCGGAAACCTCATAGGCCCCGCATAAGAGGCACCATGCCGGACGGTGTCAAGGCCCAACGCTCGGTCAAAAATCCAAGGAGAGCTGGGGCGCAGGCGGATGGCGGAATGCGCCCAGGTTGTATTCGAAATGCCCGTCCTCATATTCTTCCCGGGCGCGGCACCGGGAAAACAGCGTCCCGATCTGGTCGGCCCAGAACCCGCTCCCGCGCATCCGTTCGCCGAATTTCGACGAATGCAGCTCCCCGCCGCGCAGGTCGCGGATGCGCTCCAGAATTTTGTCGACGCTGCCGGGAACATGTTCCTCGAGCCATGCCGCAAAAATTTCCTTCACCGCGTGCGGGAGGCGGATAACGCTGTAGGAGGCGCGGGTCGCCCCCGCTTGTCGGGCGGCCCGGAGGATGGCGGGAATTTCGTGGTCGTTCAGCCCGGGAATGACCGGCGCGATGACGACCCCAGTCGCGATGCCCGCCTGCGCGAGTCTCGCGATGGCATCGAGGCGGTGAGCCGGCAGCGAGGCGCGCGGTTCCATGCGGCGCGAGAGTTCCGGGTCGAGCGAGGTCACCGAGATATGCGCCGAGGAGAGCCCCTCCGCCGCCATCGCGGCGAGGATATCGAGATCACGCGTGACGAGGTGGTTCTTGGTAATGACCCCGACCGGGTTGCGGAAATCTGCCAGCACCTTCAGGCACTGCCGCGTGATCCCGAGGCGGTTTTCGACCGGCTGGTAGGCGTCCGTGATCGCGCTCAGGGCCAGGACCTCCGGCTTCCAGCTTGGCGACCCGAGTTCCTCGCGGAGAAGTTCCGCCGCATTCTCCTTGACGATGATGCGCGTCTCGAAATCCAGCCCGGAGGAAAACCCGAGATACTCGTGGTAGGGCCTCGCGTAACAATACGGGCAGCCGTGCTCGCAGCCACGGTAGGGGTTAAGGCTCGCGCTGAAACTGATGTCCGGGCTGTCGTTGCGCGAGATGATCGAGCGCGCGGATTCGCGGAGAAACTGCGTGCGGGGATTGCGTTCCGCCGGTTCCTCCAACTCCACCATCAGTCGCTCGAACCGGTTCGGCGGGTTGTCCGCGGCACCTCGGGACGGGATCTTCATCGGCGCGCGGCCCCGGCTAGTGCGAGCCGGATTTGAGTTTCTCGAGCTTGGGGGCGATGACGGCGCGGCTGTAGGGGTAGTTGGGATTGCGCTCGTAGAAATCCTGGTGGTGCTCCTCGGCTGGATAGAACTCCTTGCCATCGACGATCTCGGTCACGATCGGCTGGCGGAACCTCGACTGCGCGGCCGCTTTCGACTTCTCCGCGGCGGCGCGCTGCTCCAGGTTTTGGGCGACAATGATCGACCGGTATTGGGTTCCCGAGTCGCCGCCCTGGCGGTTCAAGGTCGTCGGGTCGTGGGCATCCCAGAAGAGATTCAGCACTTTTTCATACGAGGTCAGAGCCGGGTCGAACGTGATCTGGACGACTTCGGCATGGCCGGTTTTCCCGGTGCAGACCTGCTCGTAAGTCGGATTCGAGACCGTGCCTCCGGCAAATCCGCTGACCACGGACTTGATGCCCGGCTGGCCGTGATAGACCGCGTCCATGCACCAGAAACACCCGCCACCCAGAACCGCTTTTTCGTCAGTGGCCATGGCAGCAGCGACCATCGCGAGAGTGGCGAGAAGGATTTTCACGGGCCTTCATTTCCAGTTCTCGACCATCATGGTGAGATCTTCCGAGATGGAATCGAGTTTCTTCAGGTCTTTGCGTCGACCTTTTTCAGGCTTGATGCCGGCGTTTCTCAGAAGAGTGAGCATGTCGCGGATGTCGCGGTTTTTTCCGCTGGGAACATCCTCGCCTGAGCCAAGCGCCTCGACCCGGAACTTAATGGTGTCGATCTGTTCATTCAGCCTCGCGCCGATGGAATCCAGGGTGCCATGGCAATTTCCACGGAACACCTCCAGTTCCTCCAAAAGAGCTTTCGCGGGTGATGCCTCGGTGAGCTCAGTTTTCATCGTGCAGGAATCAAGCACAGTTGCTAGGTTTACACAAGCTGGGAAAAGGGAACCATCTGTCATCCAATGGATAATTCATCATTGATTCGCTCCGCCATCCAGGTCCGAAAAAACGCCCATGCGCCGTATTCCGGGTTCGCGGTGGGAGCGGCACTCCTCTGCGCGGACGGCGCGGTTTTCTGCGGCTGCAACGTCGAAAATCTCAGCTTCGGGCTCACGATGTGCGCCGAAAGGGTGGCCGTTGGCGCGGCTGTCGCCGCAGGGAAAAGAGACTTTCTTTGCATCGCGATCGCTGCCGATTCCGATGAAGTCATCAGCCCCTGCGGTGCCTGCAGGCAGGTGCTTGCCGAGTTCAATCCCGGGCTCACCGTTCTCTCCGCAAACCATTCAGGGAAAGTTCAGAAGTTTTCCCTCGAACACCTTCTCCCCCGAGCCTCGACGGGCATCCTCAACAAACCCTGACAAGCGCAGGCTTTCGGACGGTTGCCACTGCAGCGACGATCTCATGCCGTCCCCCCGACCAAGCTGCGAGGATCCGGGCGTAGATTTCGAGCTGGGACTTGTAGCGCGCGGCGATTTCCTCCGGCTCCCCCTGGTCGGTTTTGAAATCCACGAGCAAAATCCGGCCATTCCCTGTTTTAGACGCAGGAGGAGTCACGACCACCCGATCCATCTGCGCGGAATAAACCGTGCCGTCGAGACGGCATGCGACCGAGCGTTCACGCCAGACTTCGGAATTTGCAGACGGGCGCTCGAAAACCGGGGCGATCTCCGGAGCGGCGAGGAATCGCCCGAGAATTTCACCTGCCCCCTGAGAAAGTGGGGATGGCAACGCAGCACACGGAAACCACTCGATTCCCGCAAGGGCTTCGTGAACCTCTGTGCCGAATGCCAGCCCGGCGGATTCCGAAAACAAGGCGGCTCCCGGAAGCGATCCATGCCCGGCGTCCGACGGACGGGCCCGCACGGAGCCGACGGGAAGGGGGGATGACAGCCGGGGCGGTTGAATGGCGAAAGGCGTCGCTGCCGCGCTTTGCAAAGGGATTTTGTCAAACCACGCGGCGAAGTCCGGCGCAGCCGGTTCCGGCGGGAACCCCTGCGACAAAAGGACGGACGGCTTGGCCTCGGCTGACATGCGGAATCGACTGTCGCTGAAACCATCGAAGATTCCAAGCTGGCAGCTTGAAAAACCGTCTCTCCGGGGAGAGAAAGACGGTTTTGAAAATATTGATCTCGATCAAGAATGCCCTTGATTCCTGATTTTTCCAATGCTAGGAAACGCGCAATCGCCCTGTCGGGACAGGACCTGCTTCGGGCGAGAATTAAAAACCAAAAAACGCAGTCAACTATCTCACGACATTATGAACGTATCTTCACTCAAAACCGCTCTCTTCCCAGCCATCGCCATCCTCGCGCTTGCGTTCGGCACTCTGCAAAACTCCGTGGCGGCAAGCGGTCAGGAATACTCCTTCAAGGTGCAAAACTCAACCGGAGCGGCGATCAAGCAAGTCCTTGTTTCGGAGGACGGTAAAACCTGGAGCAAATTCAATATCGGCTCGGGCATTGCTGCAGGAGACACGGTGAAGCTCGTGTGGGATTCGAGCACGAACAGCGAAGCCTGCAAGCAGTGGGTGAAGGCGATTTTTAGCGACGGCTCGGGGTCCAAGCCCAAGACGTTCGATTTTTGCGACAGCAATCTCGTGATCGAATTCAGCGAGTAGCGCCGAGAGCTCGGGGGAGTGCCGCGCATTCGAAGGGTGATCTGGAGTTTGCCTCGTTCTTAAACGGAATGGTTTGGGAGCGGGCCTCCAGCGCGGAACTCTGATTGGTTAGACGCTGGCGGCAGGTGACAAGGGAATCCGTCACTCTTGTCGCGGACGGAGGCGTTCATCCGGCGCCCACTCGTCCCACGACTCGTCGTAGCCGGTGTAATGGATGAGGTGGCTTCCATCTTTTTCCTCCAATACCACCGCCGGCCACCACTTATTTTTCCATTTGGCATCAACCGGGGTGCCGGGCGCGTAGCTTCTCCTATTTTCGAGCGGCCTCAGGTCTTTGGCGGTCAGCCAGAGGTCGTCGTCCTGAAAATATCCCACGAAACGGACGCGGAATTTTCCCGCGTTTTCGTCGATGACGCGGCCCTTCCACCACGCGCCATCAGCATGCGCGTTGATGCGTTCGCCGATCCGTCCGCCCCTCGGACCGCTCGTGGCGGCCAAGGCAGCTTCCCCGGGCCATGAGTCGGGAATTTCGCAGGTGGAGTGCTGGGCTTGAAACGCCGTCATATCCCTGGATGCAAAGTTGGCGAACTCCCGCAGCGTGGTGTTTCCATCGGAGTCCAAATCCGTCCACGAACGCCCGCTCAGTGCCGCCACGAAGGCTTCCGTGAAAGTCCAGTCACCGGTGGAGCTTTCCCGGGCCGATGACGAGCTCACGGCTGCCACGGACGGGCTGTCTGGATGGGTTTTGGCGAGTTGGCGGACGGCTTTGACCATCTCGCCCGAGTGGCAGCAATCGGCGAGCAACAGGGCGCGACGCCCGTGGAATTCTTCGTAGATTTGCTCCGCCACCCCGTCCATGCTCCAACCGCCCGCCTTTTCTGAAGCATCCCAAGGGGCGAAGACCACCACCTTTTTCCCATCGCCGGATTCCTCGGAATATCCGTGCCCGCAGTAGTAGAATACCAGCACGGCATCGCGCGGGATGCGCTGCAAAAAGGCTTTCAGCGAGCTTCGCAGTCGATCCAGCGTGGCTTCCTTGTCCTGGATATAGAGAATTTGATGATCCGGGACGCTGGCTTTGCGGAACAGGTTCACCATGACGGCGTCCTGCCGGTTTTTTTTTGGGAAACTTCCCAGGGTTCCCTCGTCTTTCCATTCGAGCAACCCCGCCACGAAGAGCCAGGTTTTCTGGGCAGGAAATGCGGCCTCCTTAGCGCGCCCTGCCAAAGCGCCCAGCGACGTGAGGCAGATGACCAGCAACCAGAGCGATGTGGCAGGCCGGAATCCGCGGCAGGATGCGGGTCTCACTCCTCTGGATTATTCGGGGATTTCCAAGGCCGCGAGCTGCGGGACGATTTTCTTTCGTGCGGCAATGAGCTTTTTGGCGGTGGAGCCGTCGATCTCGTAGAACCGCCGGGCGTATTGCACGGCCTCGATCCCGTCGCCTTTCTTTTCGATGCGCCAGAGATTCCACTCCGCAAAAGCCGGCTCGGAACCCTCCTCGGAAAATACCAGAAAATCGGCGATATACGATCCGGCCTGCTCGTTTTCCATGACCTGTCCCTGCGCATTCGGCCCGCTGGCCTTGGCGTTTTTTACGAGTGCGAAGGCATACGCGCGGGGGTTGTCGGTTTGGTTGAAATGCCGGACCGAGATCAGGGTGTTCCATTTCTCAAATGTCTCTCCCTTTGTCAGGTATTCACGGATCCCGGCCTCGTCTCCTCTGAGAAAATAGTCCTGCTTGTCGAACTGGAACACGGGGTCCGACTCCTCCGGCGGCTGCTCACCGCTGTCGCCCTGCGAGTGTTGGCGGGAGGCGAGGGTTTCTCCCGCAGGCGCGGCGGGGTTGGGAGGCAACGATTGAGACGGAGCGGCGAACGCGGGGACAATGGCCAAGATCAGGGCACAGACAGCAAGGCAGATGGATTTGTTGATCATAGGGATTTAAAGGCCAAAGAGAAAACAAGGAGGACCAATGTGGGGAACGGCGTTTGCTTCATGTTCATGGGAAAAGCGCTTCCGGTGCTCCGTATTTGTCGGCCCAGTTCGCGTAGCCGACATCCGTCATCCCGACGATGTAGGCGACAACGCGCCAATTTTGTCCGGCTTTTTTCCAAAGAATGACGGTGTCCGCACTCTCAGCGTCACCGGCCATGACCTTCCTGCCGGATTCATCCACGATGCTTCCGTTGAAGAACGCCCATCCGTCGAGTTGCTTGAGCGAACCCTGGAATTTGACCGGGCGTCCCGCCTCCTGCTCCACTCCTGTGCGGGCCAGATCGAAGAGGTAGGCGCGCAGGTCTGAACCCTTGGCAACTTCCTGAGGAGAGGCCTGGGCGATAGCGGAGAGACAGATGGTGAGAAGCAGCAGTAGCGGTTTCATCTTGTGGATTTTATTCGTGACGGTTTTCCCCCGTCAGACAGGGTGCGCTGAGAGTGGCGCTGGCCTTGAAGGCGGGCTTTCAGCCATTGAATAAGTCCGACGATCAAAATGATCAGACCGGTGAACCCGATGAGAACCCCTCCGATCTGAAGTATCAAGACCACCCCGAGTTGAAGCAACAGCCCGAGAAGAAAAAGAGGCAGGGCGAAGACAATGTTGTCGCGGCTCTCGTTGGGCGCATTCACCGAGATCAGCCAAGTGCTGATGTCCGGTCCCGAGAATGCCAGAAAAGGCCCGCCAATAGTCATGGCCGCACCGACCGCCAATGCCCGTTTCAGCGCGGGTGTCATTTGTTGTGTGGTGCAGATTTCATGGTTTCGTCAGGCAGCAGAAATCAGCGACTCCTGGCCGGATCATCCCTTTGCCGGTGAAGTGTCGGTCTTCCGGAGATTAAAGGGTTTCACCCGAAGGAGGAGCGGGGTTGGGGAACGACGATTGGGACGACGGGGCGTCGGGCTGCTCGGAACTCGTGCCAACAATTTTGGCTTCGCCGTCATTGACCTCCACGTCCGCCCAAACATCTGCCTTCTTTCCTTCCTCCTCGTCACCGCGAACCCGGTCCACCGCCCAGAAATGCACAAGCAGGGTATCGTCGCCCTGCCAGCGCACGGCATCCGCTCCATCGGCCCTCACATCTTTCAGCGCGTTGATGTCGGCCGCCTGCTCGTCGCTCAGCCCGGGAATCTCCACCGGCTTGAGAGATTTTCCAACGACCTGATACAAGTAGACCTGCCGGCTTCTGGAAGCCCCCCCGTTGACCGCCACATACTGCCTTTCTTTCGACCAGAAGAATTCGGGCTTGCCCGAGCCCCCCTCGTAGCCGAAATCGCTCGAGCTGTCGTCCGGGTTCCAGAATGTCCCGAGCACCCGGCCCGACGACGTATCCCCGACCACCCAGTCCGCACCCGACTTGACGATGTCCAGCGTGGCAAATGTCGTGGCGGCCGCAAGAAACAGACCGCAGACAGTGAGACAGAGGATGGTTTTCATGTGGTGTGTATTGGTGCGTCCCTTCGACCTATGCGGCGGAACTGGAAATTTGGTCTCCAAAATATTGACTCAGGTCAAACATTTTTACATCCGGTGACAAATCGGCTGGGATTTATGTGTTTTTCGACGATCCGTAGCGGGCGCCATGGATGTCGGCCGCGTTCGATAAAATTTCCCCGTCTCGCGGGTTGCGAAACCCGTCGATTCCCGCCAATACTTCCCGGCTATGGAAAAAATCGTCGTCGCATACTCCGGGGGGCTCGACACCTCGGTTCTTCTGAACTGGCTCAAGGAAACCTACGGGGCCGAGATCGTGGCGTTCTGCGCGGATGTCGGGCAGGGGGAGGAACTCGACGGGCTCGAGGAAAAAGCCCTGCGAACCGGCGCGGCCAAATGTTACGTCGATGACCTCCAGGAGGAATTCGCGAGGGATTTCATCTATCCGATCATGCAGGCGGGAGCGATCTACGAGGGAGAGTATTTTCTGGGAACGAGCATCGCGCGTCCGCTCATCGCGAAGCGGATGGTCGAGATCGCCCGCGCGGAAGGCGCCACCGCGGTGGCGCACGGCGCGACCGGCAAGGGCAACGACCAGGTCCGATTCGAACTCACCGCCGCCGCGCTCGCGCCGGAAATCGAAGTGATCGCGCCGTGGCGGGATGCGCGGTTCCGCGCGAAATTTCCAGGGCGGGCGGAGATGATCGCGTATGCCGAGGCCCACGGCGTGGCGGTCGCGGCGAGTTCGAAAAAACCGTTTTCGATGGACCGCAATCTCCTGCACATCAGCTACGAGGCCGGGATTCTCGAAGATCCCTGGTTTGATGCCGGCGACCTGAAGAACCGCGGGTATTTCACCACGCTCTCGGTCCTGCCCGAGGACGCGCCGGACAAACCGGAACTCGTCGAACTCGAATTTGAAAAAGGCAACTGCATCGCGGTGAATGGCGAGGCTCTGAACCCGCTCGGCGTCATGCGCAAGCTCAACACGCTTGGCGGGGCACACGGGGTCGGCCGCGTGGATATGGTCGAGAACCGGTTTGTCGGCATGAAGAGCCGCGGCGTTTATGAAACCCCGGGCGGCGCGATCATCCACTTCGCCCACCGGCAGATGGAATCGCTCACGATGGACCGCGAGGTCATGCACCTGCGCGACGGCCTCATCCCGAAATACAGCACGCTCGTTTACAACGGATTCTGGTTCGCGCCGGAACGCGAGGCGATCCAGGCGCTCGTCACCGAATCGCAGAAAAACGTGACCGGCACCGTGCGCGTGAAGCTCTACAAAGGCGGGATCCACGCCGCCGGACGCAAGAGCCCGTTCAGCCTCTACAATCCGCACATCGCCACTATGGAGGCCGACCCCACGCAGGCCTACAACCAGGACGACGCCACCGGGTTCATCCACCTCAACGGCCTCCGCCTCAAAGTCGCCTCCGGAGTTCATAATAAATAGGGCCGGCCGGATGCCCGCGACCACGGGAATTTTCTCGCCACCCTTTAGCCCGGCGAAATCGTCAAGGGCATCGAAAGTCTCAGAGCGGAATAACGGACGCCGGACCCATCAGGCCGGTTCGATATGAACGGTCACATCGAGGAGGTTGTATCCTCCGCCAAGAAGGGCGTCCTTCACGCGGTGAGCGATGAAGTGCCCGTCGGTCACCGTCACTTCGCCCCGCACCCGCACATGGATGTCGGCAATCAGGCTGAGCCCGCTTTTTCTCACGCGGCATTTTTCGACGTTGTCCACGCCCTCAACCGCACGGGCCGCAGCCATGATCCCCTCGATGATTTCCGCAGGTGCCTGCTCGTCGAGGAGCTCCCCCAGCGAAGCCTTGAGCATCCGGACCCCGTTGAAGGCGATGATCGCGCACGAAAACAGCGCGGCCCAGTTGTCCGCGCTGACCCATGCGGGACCGCCGACCAGGCAGACCGTGATACCGATCGCCGCAGCCAGGGACGTGAGCGCATCGGACCTGTGGTGCCAGGCATCGGACTGCACCGCCCTGCTCTCGACCTCGCGGCCCCGGCGGCTCGCCAGGCGGAAGAGACCTTCTTTGATAACCACTACTGCGACCAGGACGGCGAGAGTGAAGGCTGCGGGGGGCTGGCGGTTCAAGGCACCGGCCAAAATTTCTTTCAGGCTCCCCGTGGCGACAAGCACGCCGGCGATCAACAGCAACAGGGCGCCTCCAGCGCCTGCGAGGGATTCCATTTTCCCGTGGCCGTAGGGGTGATCGGAGTCCGGCGGCCGGGCGGCATATTTCAGGGCTCCCCAGATCATCGCCGAACTCAGGACGTCGAGCGTGGATTCCAACCCGTCGGCCACCAGGGCGCTGGAATTTCCCATCCAGCCCGCCCCGAGTTTGAAGAGGGCGAGAAGGCAGTTCACCGCCACGCCGGCCACCAATACCTGGCGGCCGCGTGCGGAACGCTCGGCAAGCGAGGCCATGGCTAAAAATTGCGGAAGCTCATTGCCCCGGCTGCGGGGTGAAACGTGTCGGACGCGGGGTCTTTGACGAGGTAGGCTATAGTTTTACCCTTCTCCTCAAGAATCGGGATCTCCCCAGGCCCGGTCCAGCCTTTTTCGTGGCCCGTGACGGTGTAGTCGATCTTGACCAGATCGCCTTCCTTCACATTCACGGTGCGGGTGACTTTGTTCACCAGCACCATGAGGTGGATGTTCTGGCTGCCGGCGGCTTCCCCCGGCTCGATGTCCACGCGAAGAACCTCGATGTCCACGACCTCGGTCGCCGCTTTTTGCATTCGTTCGTAGGCGGATGGCGGAAGTTCCGCGTGGATCAGAGGGGGGCACAGGATCGCGAGCAGCAGGATCAGTCGGCGCATGGCTTCCTTTTGTCCTCTAAGGCTCCACAGGGCAAGCAAATCAATCCGCGCGCTCAGGAGAATCGCCAGTCTGAGGTATTCGCAACAGGCCGGCCAGCGGGAATCGGTTGCAACCCGGGCGGTTTGTGTTCACAGTTCCCCTCCTTCTTTTAAACATATGGCTGATTACGATTTGATTGTTGTGGGCGGCGGACCTGCCGGATACGTGGGCGCGATCCGCGCGGGGCAACTGGGGAAAAAAGTCGCGTGCATCGAGATGGATCGCGCCGGTGGAACCTGCCTCAACTGGGGGTGCATCCCGACAAAATCCCTCCTCAAAAATGCGGAGGTTTACCAGCTCATCAGCCATCATGCTGTCGATTTCGGGATCAAGGTCGAGGGGCTCTCCTTCGAGTGGGACAAAGTGATCGGCCGCAGCCGCAAAGTGGCGGACCGGCTCGCCGGGGGCATCGAGATGCTCTTCAAGAAAAACAAAATCGACTACATCCGCGGCGAGGCCGCGATCACGAAGGCCGGGGTCGTCGAAGTGACCGACAAGGACGGCAAGAAGGCGGAATATAAAGGCGCGAAGATCCTGATCGCGACCGGCGTTGTCACCCGGGAGATGCCGGGGTTTCCGTTCAACGGCAAGAGCGTCATCAGCAGCAAGCAGGCGATGGTCCTTGCCGAGCAGCCGAAGGACATCATCATCATCGGCGCCGGTGCCATCGGGGTCGAATTCGCGTATTTCTTCAACAGCTTCGGCACGAAGGTCACACTGGTCGAAATGCTCCCGAACATCCTCCCCATCGAGGATACCGAAGTCAGCGTGACCCTCGAAAAATCCCTAGCCAAGCAGGGGATCAGGGTCCTCGCTGGCACGAAAGTCGAGAAAGCCGAAACCACGAACAAGGGCGTGCGCCTCACCGTGAGCGGAAAAGCCAATGAGACGATCGAAGCCGCCATCGCCCTGGTCGCGATCGGGGTGAGCCCGCTCATGCCGCACGGGGCCAAACTCGAAACCGATGCCAAGGGCTGGCTCAAAACTGACGACAACTACGAGACCAGCATCAAAGGGATTTTCGGGGCCGGCGACATCATCGGGCCGCCGTGGCTCGCCCACGTCGCCAGCTTCGAAGCCGTCCAGGCTGTCGAGGGGATGTTTGCCGGAAAGAAGCCCCGCAGGGTCGGCGTCTTCCCCGGCTGCACCTACTGCCAGCCGCAGGTCGCGAGCGTCGGGCTCACCGAGCGCGCGGCGAAGGAAAAAGGCATTGCTTTCAAAATTGGCAAATTCCCGTTCATAGCGAGCGGAAAGGCCCAGGCTGTCGGCGAGAGCGAAGGGTTCGTGAAGCTCATCATTGGCGAGAAGCACGGCGAAATCCTCGGTGCCCACATCATCGGCGCCGATGCCACCGAGATGATCGCCGAGCTAGGGCTCGCGATCACGATGGAGGCGACCTACGAGGAGCTCATAGCCACAATCCACGCCCACCCGACGCTGAGTGAAGCCGTCCACGAGGCCGCCCACGCCTCGCAGGGGCACGCGATCCACTTCTGAGCTCGAGCCAGGATCAAGACAAACGAACCGCTGGAGAAATCCCGACGGGTGGTCCATGTTGACGCCATGGCCGGGCGTTCAGATTTCAATGTCATTCTTCGCGACATGCCGCACAAGCCGGGCGTCTATGTCATGCGCGACCGGCTCAAGCACGTGATCTACGTCGGCAAGGCCCGCGACCTCCGCAAGCGGGTCGGCAGTTATTTCATGCCGTCGCGGAAGATGACAGCGGATCCCAAAACCCGTGCGCTGATCGAGAGCGTGTGGGATCTCGAATACCATATCGTCCGAAGCGACGCGGAGGCTGTGCTCTTCGAAGGCCGCCTTATCAAGGAATTCCGCCCGAAATACAACGTGAGCTTCAAGGATGACAAGCGGTTCCTGCTCGTTCGCGTCGATCTCAACGATATGTATCCGAGATTCGCGTTGACCCGGCTGAACAAGGAGGACGGGGCGAGGTATTTCGGGCCGTTCGCGCACTCCGGCGCGCTACGCTCGACGCTCAACACGATGCGGAAAAAATTCGGCCTGCGGGCGTGCCGGCCGACGATTCCGGGCGAACGGGATTTCAAGCACTGCCTCGATCACGTGATCAAAAACTGCAGCGCCCCGTGTGTCGGGAAAGTCACCCGCGAGGGATACATGAGCCGCGTCGAGGCCGCCTGCGAATTCCTCGACGGCCAGAGCCGCGAGTGGATCGGCCAGGTCGAGGCCGATATGAAGGCCGCAGCGGAGAGGCTGGACTTCGAGAAGGCGGCGCAGTTGAGGAACCTTCTCGCCGACCTCAAGACGACGACAAAGACGATGACCCGGTTCACCCGGAAATCCCTTCCGACCACGATCCACCCCGAGGCCGACATCAAGGCTCTCCAGGATGCCCTCGGGCTCCCGCACCCGCCACGCGTGATGGAATGCTTCGACATCTCGAACATCTCCTCGACTCACATCGTGGCTTCGATGGTCCGCTTCCGCGACGGCATTCCCGACCGCGCCGGTTACAGAAAATACCGGATTCACAGCACGAAAGGTCAGGACGACTTCGCGAGCATGGCCGAGGTCGTCAGACGGCGCTACGGACGGCTCCTGCGCGAGACCTCGGCGCTCGATGAAAACGCGGAGTTCAATCAGGAGCCGGCGGGCGAGGCCGTGGCGCGGGTCGCCGAGGACACCCGCACGACAATCATCCCGGACCTGATCATCGTGGATGGAGGGCGCGGGCAGCTCTCGAGCGCCTGCAAGGAACTCCACCGGCTCGGACTGCACGAGGCCTCGGTTATCGGGCTGGCCAAGGAATTCGAGGAAATTTACCGGCCCGGACGCCCGATCCCGATGAAGCTACCCGAGGACAGCGGAGCGATCCGTTTGCTCCAGCGGATCCGCGACGAGGCCCACCGCACCGCGAACGGCTACCACAGCCTCCTCCTCAAACGCCGGATCCGCGAAAGCTCGCTGGACGAAATCCCCGGCATCAGCACCGCCCGCAAACAAGCGCTGCTCGAACGCTTCGGCTCAGTGGACCGGTTGAAAAAAGCCCCGCTCGAAACCATCGCCGCCGTCCCGGGAATCAGCCTCGTCCTCGCCAAAACGATTCTCGAAAACCTGTCGTCGAAATAGAACTGGAAGGCATTTGATCATTCTAGGATATGCGGCTTAGTGACCCGCCGGTTTTTTCAACGCGGATTCGAGATCGCGGATCTCCTCCTTGAGCGCCTCGGGTTTTTCGGTCTTCTGCTTCCCGACCCGCGTGACGATCGCCCGGACCGTGCTTCTCATCTGGTCGATGGCGGTGGATCTGAGAAGTCTGGCCATGACCGAGCTGGGCGTGACGAGATTGGTATAGCGGATCACCGCGCCTTCTTTCCACCGTTCGATCCGTAGGCTGCCCTCGCTGGCCTTGGTCTGGAGCGCCCGGACGAGGCTCCAGGTGACGAGGTATCCGCCGTCCGGCCCGGCGGTCAGGGTGTTCAGAGCTGTGTAATATTCGTCCGGAAGAATCGGGACATCGATCCCGTAATCCACCTCAGCCGCGCATGGAGTCACCTGCCGGGAAATTTCGGATTTGATGACATTCGGGACGTAGGATTTCGCATTTTTGTAATCAAAGAAAACGGCGGCGACCTCCTCCGGGGTCGCGTCCACCTTCTGGTAAACCCGGACCCTCGGCCAGGGATTCCCCTCGACCGGCTGCAGGAGTACGACCTGCCCGCCGCGCGCGACTTCCTCGATCTGTTTGGCGTCCAAATCCTCGAGCAGAGAGGAGGCTATCAGAGCCGGACAGAAGAACAGGGGCAACAGCAGCGCTTTCATCTCGCTATCAATGAAAAGCAAGGAAGCGGCCGCGTGCAAGTCGGGATGAGAAAAATTCTCTCAGCGCACGACGCGAGCCCCGCCGCCGCCCATGATTTTTTCGACTTCTTTGACCGTGACCATCGAGGTGTCGCCGGGGGTCGTCATAGCGAGCGCGCCATGCGCCGCCCCGTATTCCACCGCTTTTTGCGGGTCGCCGGTAGCGAGAAATCCGTAGACCAGTCCCGAGGCGAAGCTGTCTCCGCCGCCGACGCGGTCCATGATTTCCAGAGCAGGATATGGGCGTGACTGGAAAAATTCCCCCTTGTGCCAGACGATCGCGCCCCAGTCGTTGACGGTGGCGGATTTGACCGCGCGCAAGGTGGTGGCGGTGACGGCGAAGTTCGGGAATTCCTTCACGGCCTGGCTGATCATGTGCTTGAAGCTGTCGATCTCGATCGAAGAAATATTTTCGTCAACCCCCTCGACCTCGAACCCGAGGCAGGCGGTGAAGTCCTCCTCGTTGCCGATCATGACATCGACATACTTCGCGATCTCGCGGTTGACCTCCTGCGCCTTCTTCTGGCCGCCGATCGATTTCCACAGCGAGGGCCGGTAGTTGAGGTCGTAGGACACGATGGTGCCGTGTTTTTTTGCCGCCTTCACCGCTTCGATGACGACCTCCGGCGTTGACTCGGAGAGGGCCGCATAAATCCCGCCGGTGTGGAACCAGCGCGCGCCGAGCTTGCCGAAAATTTCGTCCCACGGAATGTCTCCGGCCTTAATCTGCGAGGCGGCGGTCATGCCGCGGTCAGGCACGCCGACAGCGCCGCGGATGCCGAACCCGCGTTCGGTGAAATTGAGTCCGTTGCGCACGGTGCGCCCGATACCGTCATACGGCTTCCACTGGATGAACCGTGTATCAACGCCGCCCTGCATGATGAAATCCTCGATCAGGTGCCCGACCTCGTTGTCCGCGAAAGCGGTGACGACCGCGGTGTTGAGACCGAAACATTTGCGAAGCCCGCGCGCGACGTTGTATTCGCCGCCGCCTTCCCATGCGGTGAACTGCCGGGCTGTCCGCACCCGCCCCTCGCCGGGGTCGAGGCGGAGCATGATTTCTCCGAGGGAAACGAGGTCGTAGTGGCAGTCTTTGGCGTTGCGGATGGTGAGGCTCATGGGGTGTGGTTATTAAATTTCGACGGTTTTCAGAGTGGCGACATCCCAGCGAACGGCCCCGCATCCAGCGGCGATTTCCGCGAAGGCTTCCAGTTCGGCGGGCGTGAAGAGCAAGCCGCCGTGCTTGGCGGACAGCTTGCCGGCTTCGGCTTCGATCTGGCCAGGCAGCAGGCAGCGTTCGTTGCCGTGTCCGAGCACATCTCCGAGGATAGCCTTGATATTTTCGGACTGCGAGCGGCCTTTGGCAAACGATCCAGCCGAAAGGGATTCGGGGTGGATGACCTGAAAGAAAAATGTGGAGGCGTGCTTGTCGCCGTCGTCCTTTGCATATCCGCGGACCGTGGGCAACGAGCCGCCGATGAATGCGGCGTAGAGCTCGTCGATGAGCCCGAGGCCGTAGCCCTTGTGCGCGCCAAACGGAAGCAGCGCCTTGGCGGCATTCGGGTCGGTGGTTTCTTTTCCGGCGGCATCCACGGCCGACCCGGGCGGGAGTTGTTTTCCCTCGCGCTGAAACTGCTGCACGCGGCCCATGGCGACGGTCGATGTCGCCCAGTCGATCACGATGGGAAATCCGACGGCTTCCGTGGTCGGGAATCCCCACGAATGCGGGTTAGTGCCGAGGGTCGGATGCTTGCCGCCGAATGGCACGACTTCCGCGATCGCGGAGGTGCAGTTCGTGTAGGCGATGTATCCGCGCCGCGCGGCCTCCATAACGTAGCCGCCGCCCCACAGGTAATGGGTGGCGTTGTCCACGCTGACCGTGCCGGTGCCGAATTCATCGGCCAGCCGGATGCATTCCTCGATCGCCCGGTAGGCGACCGCCTGGCCGAGCTTGTGGTGGGCGTCCCAGACTTTCGCTGCCTTGAACCGCGACGGCTTTTCCTCGATCTGCGCGCCCGGCACCCAGCCTCCGGTGTGGCTTCCGAACAGCTCGTCCAGATGAATGGCCTTGATGGCATTGTGGGTGCGGATGCCGTGGCGCGCCGCGTTCTCGCAGAAGCGGGTCGCGTCGGCGGCTTCATCCGGCAGGTAGCCGCGCTTTTCAAAGGCTGTTTGAACGAGCGCGTTGTGAAGTTCAGTCGGGACGATGTGGAAGATCTGGGACATTTCGTTTCCTGTTAAATGTCGTGCTGCTTCCGGTCGCCGACCCAGTCGTAATGGAAAAATTTCCCGCGAGGCGTGTCGGTCCGCTCGTAGGTGTGCGCGCCAAAATAATCGCGCTGGGCCTGGAGCAGGTTCGCCGGGAGCCGGGCGCTGCGGTAGCTGTCGAAATACGCCAGCGACGCGGAGAACGCGGGGATGGCCAGGCCCGAGAGCGCGGCCTCGGCCACGATCTTGCGCCAGTTGTTTTGCGTGCGCAGCACGATGTCTTTGAAATACGGGTCGAGCAGGAGGTTCGGCAACGCGGGGTCGCGGTCGAACGCCTCTTTGATGCGCTGGAGAAACCGCGCGCGGATGATGCAGCCGCCGCGCCAGATCATCGAGATCTCGCCAAAATGAAGGTTCCATTTCTGCTCCTCCGAAGCCGCGCGCATGAGCGCGAACCCCTGGGCGTAAGAACAAATCTTCGATGCGTATAATGAATCGCGCACCGCTCCGATGAGCGCGCCCTTGTCTCCGGTGAACGCCGATTTTTCCGGGCCGGTGAGAAGCTTCGATGCGGCAACCCGCTCTTCCTTGATGGCCGAGATGCACCGCGCGAACACCGCCTCCGACATCGTCGAAGCCGGGATGCCCATATCGAGCGCGGAGTTGATCGTCCACTTGCCCGTGCCCTTCTGTCCGGCGCGGTCCATGATCACGTCCACGAGCGGCGCTCCGGTGACCGGGTCTTTGGTGCCGAGAATGTTCTCGGTGATCTCGATGAGGAAAGAGTCAAGGTCGCCCGCGTTCCAGTCCTGGAATGTCTTGTGCAGTTCCTCCTGCGTGAGCCCGACGCCGTTGCGCAGGATGTTGTAGGCCTCGCAGATGAGCTGCATGTCACCGTATTCGATCCCGTTGTGGATCATTTTGACGTAGTGGCCAGCCCCGTTGGGACCGATATAGGCCGTGCAGGGCACGCCGCCCACGACGGGTTTTCCGGGGGCTGCGCCTTCGATCGGTTTGCCGGTGGCTGCATCGACTTTCGCCGCGATCGCCGTCCAGACCGGCTCCAGTTCTTTCCAGGATTCCAAATCTCCGCCCGGCATGAGCGACGGACCAAACCTCGCTCCCTCCTCGCCGCCGGAAACCCCGGAACCGATGAAGCGCAGGCCGCGCGCGCTGATGGCTGCTTCGCGGCGCACCGTATCCGTCCAGAGCGAGTTGCCCCCGTCGATGATGATGTCGCCTTTTTCGAGCAGCGGAATCAGGCTGTCGATCACGGCATCCGTGCCTTTGCCCGCCTGAACGAGGATGATGATTTTGCGCGGGCGCTTCAGTGAGGCCACGAACCCTTCGAGCGTCGGAAAGCCCGCGAGCCCGCCGGGAGTGTTCGGATGCGCGGCGACGAATTCTTCCGTCTTGCTCGTGGTGCGGTTGAATACCGAAATGCGGAAGCCATGGTCCGCGATGTTGAGGGCGAGGTTCTGGCCCATGACGGCCAGACCGATCAATCCAATGTCCGAGTGGTTCATAAATGTCGTAAGTTAAATTTTGTTCGCCTGCGCGAGCGGCGGCCGACCTTCGAGGACGGCGATGAGGTTTTCGACGGATTTCGTCGCCTGGCGGACGACGCTTTCGTAAGTGCGCGATCCGATGTGTGGGGTGATGATCGCCCGCTCGCTGTTGAGCAACGGATGGTCGGCGGGGGGCGGCTCTTCGTCGAGCACGTCGGCCCCGTAGCCGTAGAGCTTCCCGCTCGCGAGCCCGTCCACAATCGCCTGGTTGTCCACGATCTCACCGCGCGCGCAGTTGAGGACGACCGCACCGTCCTTCATCGCGGAGATGCGCGCGGCGTTGATGAGGTGGCGGGTTTCGTCGGTCAGGTTCGTGTGCAGAGTGATCACGTCGGATTTCCGGATCAAAGAATCGATGTCCGGCGCGCGCTCGACGCCGTGCTGCGCCGCGAACGCGTCGTCCCAATACAGGTCGTAGCCGATGACATCCATTCCGAACGCACGGGCGCGGGTGACGACCTCGCGGCCGATGCGCCCGAGGCCGACGACCCCGATGGTTTTGCCCGCTAGCTCGTGGCCGGTGAGGCGTTTCCAGTTTCCGGATTTCACGTGGTTCACCTCCGCGACCATATTCCGGTAGATCGCGAGCAAGAGTCCGAACGTGTGCTCGGCGACCGTCGTGTGGTTGACTCCCGGGGTGAAGCAGACCGGGATCTTCAGGCTGGTGGCCGCCGACACGTCGATCTTGTCGAGCCCGATGCCATATTTGCTGAGCACCTTCAGACGGGGCAGACACTTTTCCAGCACGGCGCGCGTGTAGGCATCGTCCCCGCAGAGGATCCCGTCGAAATCGCCGACAAGCTCGAGCATTTTTGCCTCTGGCAGAGGCCCGCGGGCATTGACAATATCGTAGCCTTGCGATTCGAGAAGCGGGTGGTGGGAGCCGGGGGTGTCCTGGAAGGAAGTCGTGGTGACAAGAACGCGTTTCATGAAAATGGAAGGAATCCAAAAATAGGAACCCAGCAAGAAGGGTAAAGGAAAAACTTCCCCTCCATTCTTCGCGCCGCCAATCGCTGCCGGAGAAAGCTATTTTCTATCAGCCGACGGAAACCCTCGGTTCGCGCCGCGAACTATGCAGGCTATGAGCGCGGTCTGACCGCGACGCCGTCGCCGACTGTGTCCGGCGGGTGGAGGATCACTTTCAGGCCATCCGAAAGCCCTCCTGTTACTTCGGCGGCGATGCCGTTCGAATGGCCGATTCCGACCTTGGTTAACCGCGCGTGTCCGCGTTCCACGACGAACGCCATCCATTCGTTGCCGCGGCGGAAAAGCGCGCCGGTCGGGATCTGCAGGACGTTGTCGCGTGTCCATGTGACGATGCGGGCCTCGACGCGAAAACGGTCGCCGAGCACGCCCGCCGGGAGGTCGGTGAAATTCACCCGGACCTTGACCCGTTGCTCCTCGACTCCCAGCGCGGACACCTTGAGAAATCCTCCAGGCTCGACGAGCGCGACTTTTCCGCGCAGCGGGTCGCCGCCCCCCCACTGTTCGATGGAAACATCCGCGCCCGGTTTCACGTTCACCGCGTCGCTGGAGAGCAGTTCGATCTCGGCTTCGAGGTCTTTCGGATCTCCGACCTCCATGATCGGAAGCCCCGGCGTCACGGGCCTGGCGCTCTCCTCGAGAACATTGAGCACGAACCCGGAAACCGGTGCGCGGATCTCGATCGGCTGGCCGCTCCCGGCGGATTCTCCCGTGGCCTGCAGGAGTGCGGCTTTGGCCTGTTCGAGTTCGAACTCAGCCACCTTCAGCGCGAAGTGCGTCGAACCGACCTGCTTGCTGAGCATCTCCACATGGTTGGAGGCGGTATCGAATTCCTGGACGGCGATGGCTCCTTTTGTCCGCAGTTGTTCGGCCCGGACGAGTTCCTTGCGGGCCAGGACGAGTTCGGCGGTCGCGCTCTGTGCCTGCTCGTTGCGCTGCTGGAGGGCGGCCTCGGCTGAATGCACTGCGGCCTCGGCCTGCGCCCGGGCGCGCGGGTCGAGGAAGCTCGAAGGCGACGCCTGGATCACGGCCAGAAGGGTTTCGCCAGCAACGATCGGATCGCCCGCCCGCACCGGCACGCGGCGTAAATACCCTGCCACCGGAGGCGAGACGACGTAGCGGTCGCGGATCCGCGTCTTGCCTTCTTCGAGCACGGAAACCGTCAGCGGCCCGCGCTTGACCGAATCCATTTCGACCTCCACCGGCTTGGGCATGAGGCCGGTGACGATGAACGCGGCGAGCGCGAGGCCGACGACGCAAAGGGCGACCCTTCGCCAGAGGGTGTATCTTTTTGCGGGACGGCCCGTTCCGTTTGGCGTGGTGGTTTTCATTATTCGCTGGCCTTCAGCACACCCAGGAGGTCGAGATTCCGGATGCGGCGGCTCACCACATAAAATGAAACGCCGGCGGAAAGCAGCACAATCAAAATCGCGGTGGCATAGGTTTGGTGGGTCAGGATGAGCGGCAGGCGGATCGTCTCGGTGCTCGCGGCGAGCACGATCCAGTTCGCGAGCCGACCGCCGATCCAGAGCCCGGCCGGGATCGCCACGGCAGTGAGCATGACGAGTTCGCTGATCAACACGCCCGCAACCTCGCGGTTCGTGAACCCCACCACGCGCAGGGTTGCCAGATCGCGGCTGCGCTCGGAAAGCGCGATGCGCGCGCTGTTGTAAACGACGCCGAACGCGACGATCACCGAAAATGTGAAATAGATGGTTTGGATGAGGGTGATCGACTCCGCGGTCGTCTTGCGGAAACTTTGCTGCAGCGCGGTGGTGATGCCGATGTTCGCGATGCGGGGCACTCCCTTGACTTTGTCAAGAAAGTCCACCCACCGGCCTGCATCCACCGAAAGGTGCGCGCCGCTCACCGTCCCCCCTTCCTGCATGAGACGGCGCAGGGCGTCGATGTCCATGTAAGCCGACAGCCCCGCATAGTCGGTGATCAAGCCGTGGACCGTCACCTTCCGGCTGGGCCGGCGGCCTTCCTGCACCTCCATTTCGAGCGTGTCCCCTGGCTTTGCGCCCAGCAGCTCCGCCAGTTTCTCGGAAACGAGCAAACCGTCCGGCGGCACGGGCAGCGGGTTGCCGTGTTCGTCGAGCGCACGGTTGAGCAGGGTTCCCGCCGGCACTCCGGTCACCGCGAGGCGATGGCTGCGGTGCCCGAAGCGCAAACGCGCCGGCACGCTCCGGAACGCCTCCGCATGGATCACCCCCGGCAGATGTCGGATGTCGTTGAAGGCGCCGGCTGAACCCGGCTCGATAAGCGTTACCGTCACGTCCTGCCGCTGCGCGAGCGTCCACTGGAAATCGAGGAGAAAAGCTATCCCGTCCCGCATCGCGCCCGGCACGATCGGTATCCCGACCGCCAGCGCGAGACCCAGCGCCGTAAACGCCGCCTGCCACGGCCGCCGCTCGATGTTCCGCAGCGCCATGCGCATCGAGGGACCGGCGAGGTTGGTGACGCCCATGCGTTCGAGAACCGAAGGCTTGAAGTCAGCCGGCGGCTCAGGCCGCATCGCCTCCGCAGGCGGGAGGCGCATCGCCTGACGCACCGCGCCTACGACGCCGAGGAGCGAAGCCGCGGAACTCACCAGAAACGCCACTCCAATCGCCGCGAAGTCGGAGTGGAAAGTCAGCGAGGGAAACTGGAAAAATTTGTGGTAGAGCGTCACCACATTCGATCCGAGCCATATCCCCGCGACTCCGCCGACCAGCAGGCCGATGGCCACGATGACCAGCGCGAATTTCAAATAGTGCGCCCCGACCTGGCGCGACGAATACCCGAACGCCTTGAGCTGCGCGATCTGCTCGCGCTGAAGGCGGATCACCCGCGCCAGCACCGCGCTGGTCATGAACGTGGCGATGCTGAGAAAGACAACCGGGTAGGCGATGGACATACCGTTCAGCATGGCCATTTCGTCGTCGAGCCGCTTGGCCGAGGCATGTTCGTGCCGGTCATAGGCGATCAGCCCGCCATAAGGTTCGAGCAGGCGGTCGAGCTCCGCCATCACCGGTGCCGTATCGGCGCCCGGGGCCACATCCACGACGACATTGTTGAACGCGCCGTCGAGATCGTTCGCCTTCGCCAGCTCGCGCTCGTTCATCCAGAAAACCCCGAACCGCTTGTTGTCCGGCAGCGCCTGCCCCGGCAGCGCCTCGAAAACGAATTCGGGCGAGAGCGCGATGCCCACGATGACAAGCCGTTCCTTAGCCCCGCGGAGGATGACGTCGATAAAATCGCCTGGCCGGAACCCGTGGGCCTTCGCAAACGCCTCGCCCACGATCACCTCGTCCGCCTTCCCTATTTCCGGAAACCGCCCGGTGCGAAGGAAAAGCATGTTCAGGCGCATCGGGCGGTCCTCGGGAATCGAGATGATCGTGCCGTCTGCCGGCTCCGCGAGCCCCGGAAGATCCATGCGCAGGCCGGCGACCACCCGCGTTTCGACCGCCGCCACGCCCGGGATCGCGGCGAGCCGTGCGCGCAGGGAATTCGGAGCGCGCTTTAAATCGCAGAACACATCGGCGAAATGGTTGCGCTCGTAATACGCCGCCCGCGTCGTCTCGAGCGAAAGGATCAGGCTGCGCGCCATGATCATCATCGCCAGCCCGCACGCCATCACCAGGCCGACCGCGACCATCTGGCCCTTCATCTTCCCGACATCGCGGATCAATTTGAGATCAAGCGCCCTCATTGGAAGAAATTTGAAATGGGGGAATGTGAAATGAAATAAATCCCGCGCCGGGCGCGGCTGGAAATTTCGAATTCCTCATTTCGCATTTCGAATCGCTGCGCAGCAGCTTGATTACCATTGCAGCGAGCGCACAGGGCGGCGGGTGGGGTTGCTGTCGATGCGGGAAATTTTCCCGTCCGAGAGATGGATGACGCGGTCGGCCATTTCGGCCATGACCGCGTTGTGCGTGATGATGACGGTGAGGGTGCCGAGTTCGACATTCACTTTTTCGATCGCTTCGAGGACGGTGATGCCGGTTTTCAAATCCAGCGCACCGGTCGGCTCGTCGCAGAGGAGGACTTCCGGCCGTTTCGCGATGGCTCGGGCAATGGCCACGCGCTGCTGCTGGCCGCCGGAAAGCTGCGACGGAAAATGGTCCATCCGGTCGCCTAGATCGACCAGCGCCAGCGCCTCCTCGGGCGTCATGGGATCGACGGCGATCTCGGTGATCAGCGCGACATTCTCGCGGGCGGTCAGGCTCGGGATCAGGTTGTAGAACTGAAAAACAAATCCCACGGCGTTGCGGCGGAAGAGCGTGAGTTCCCGCTCGTCCGCCTCCGTGAGGTCGCGCCCGCGGTAGCTCAGCGTGCCACCGGTCGGCACATCGAGTCCGCCGAGGTTGTTCAACAACGTGGATTTCCCGCTTCCCGATGGACCGAGCAGGACAACCATCTCCCCTCGGTAAAGATCAATATCCACGCCGTCCAGCGCCCGGACTTCCGTCTCCCCGGCCGCATAGATCTTCGTCAGGTCCCGCCCGACGAAAACCGGACTGCGCCCGGCGTCGATGGATGGCGGTTTCATGCGGAATCCTTTTTAGAAGATCCCTCCCAAATGTCACGGATCGAGAGAGGTCAGCAAAATAGCCGTGGGTGATGCACGGTGCCCTGCAGCCGTCGCCCTTGATCCCGCTCGACAAGCCAGCCGGATCGCGTTTAAAAGTTCTTTCTTATGAAAACGTGCTTTCTGTTCCTCTTGGCCCTCGGTTTGACGCTCTTCCCCGCGACCTCGCGCGCGTTCGACGACGTCCAGATCACCGCCTCGCGAACCAAGCTGGATTCCTCCAGAAACCGCAACAAGGGTAACACCACGGTCGAATCCAAGGACATCGCCTACACCGTGAAAGTCAACAGCAGCTCCTTCAAGGAACTCACAAATGTCACCGTGAAATACAAAATTTACTACCAGGTCGTGGAGTTGGGCAACAAATCCGATCCGGACATCAAGCTCAGCGCGGGCTCGCATACGATCCCCAGCCTGCTCACCAACAAGCCGGTGGAATTCGAGACCGACGCGATCAAGCTCGAAAAGGCGTCCTTGGATCCGGGATGGTATTTCACCAACGGAGCCAATGGGCGGGCCCAGGACAAAGTCGTAGGCCTCTGGTTCAAGGCGTTCGACTCCACCGGCAAACAAATCGGCGAATACTGCAACCTCAACTCAGCCACGAAAAACAAAAAGTGGGAGGACTGAGCGGGAGGCGGCTACTTCGTCAGAAATTCCCGGACAAGTTCATTGATCACTTCTGCGGCCATCGGGCGGACCGGGCCGAGCGGGCGGCTGTTAATGACCGCTTCTGCGGTGGACTCCAACACCTCCAGCCGGTCGAACGCATCAAGTAACGATTTTCCCAGCACCATCACCCCATCGTTTTCCAGCAGGCTCACCGGAAATTCCGGGCGCGCCAGATCAGCAAACGCCACCGGATCGCCATAGACGCTCTCGAACGGGATTGTCCCGACATCCCGGAGGAAGATGTAGCTCTCCGGAATCGTGCGCGTGTCGAGGATTTCCCTCGAAACGGCGAACGCCGTTGCATTGACCGGCGTGGCCATGACAATCGCCTCGACGGATGGGTGCCGGCGATACAGGGCCTCGTGCAATGGCAGCGCACGGCTGGCGGTTTTTCCGGCTTCCATTCCTTCCGTTCCGGCGAGCACGAGATCGGCGGGCTGGAGGCCGGCGCGGTCGGCACCGGCGGGCGTGATAAGAAACTCCCGTTCATTCAGGCGCACGGAGAACGTTCCCTCGCTGCTGATCAGCAAGCGCTGTTTGTATCCCCTCCGCACAAAATCGCAAAGCTCCCGCCGCAGGGCGCGTTCGCGGCAGGTGGCTGGGCCGGGATCAAACGATTTGTCCGGCACGCGGCGCGACTCCGCAAGGGCGATACGCTTCGAATCGAGAACCTTCGCCCCGCCAAGCGCACCGGCTTTGATCAAGGTCTTCGCGGTAAATTCCAGCGTCTCAAACCGCGTGAACGCCTCCTGAAAATCCTCCCCGCCCACCACCACTCCGTGGTTTTCCAGCATCACGCAGGAAGGCCCTGCGGAAAAGACTTCCGCGATTCGCTCGCCCAGCAACCGGCTCCCGGGCAGCGCGTAGCCAGCAAACCCAACCTCGCCGCAGATCGCGTGCGATTTGGGAAACAGCCGCGTGTCGGGGGCTTTTCCGCAAATACTGAACGCCACCAGCGCGACCGGGTGGGCATGCACGATGCCGCGCAGGTCCGGACGGACTCCGTAGATCCCGAGATGGAACGGCAGCTCTGACGAGGGCTTGTGGTTTCCGGCAACGGTACCATCCGCGCGCACTGCCACGATGTCCTCGCGCCGCAGAGAACCTTTGTCCACACGGGCCGGCGTAATCCAAACCGTTCCGTCTTCATCGCGGATAGAAAGGTTTCCGCCGGATGTGGTCGTCATCCGGTAGCTGTAAATCCGTTCCATCGCAGCCACGAGCCGGTCGGCGGGGTGAATGATGTCGCGTTCGGGCATGGATGAGCCTTGCACGCCCATTCCGGGAAAGAAATGCAAAACGGAAATGGACTCCCGGTTTTGCCTCCTGCTATTCAATGGAAGCGTGAGCACATCCCTTCTCGCCGCCAAAAGCCCGGGCAGGAATTTGCAGGGGATTCTGCGCCGCCTCGTGGCGGGCGTGGCCCGGGATATCGACGCCCTCCCGGAACGCACGGAAGACCGGGTTCACGACATCCGGGTCCGCATGAAAAAATTCCGCGCGGTGCTGCGGCTGGCGGAACCCGCCCTCAAACATCAGGCGTTCGCAAAGTCCGACAAGCTGGCCCGCGGGCTCAAGGACCATTTCGGATCTGTGCGCGACGATGATGTCCAGGCGGAATTGCTGATGGACCTTCTCGACAAGGACGAGGCGGGCGCGACGGCCGCAACCCTGGGGCTCCGGTGTCAGCAGCCGGACCGCGAGCCCGACACCGCGTCCGCCCGCGAAGCCTGCTCCGCGCTGGCTTCGCTGGTGGATCAATACCAGCTCGACGCACTCGCTGGCGACGATGTTGCGGAAGCCTGGCTGGGCAGCTACCGCAGCTCCCGCCGCGCGATGCGCGCCTGCCGCAAAGACGCCGGAGATGACTTGATTTTTCATGAATGGCGCAAACGCGTGAAGACGTTCCTCTATCAATCTGCCACGATCGGTAACCCGCTCGACAGGTTCGTCCCGAATGCCGACCGCCTCGCCTCCATGCTCGGCTCCCAACACGACCTGGCGATCCTCACGGAGCGGCTAGCCGCTCACCTCGCCGGATCGAATGCCGAGCGCGCGGCGCTCACAAAAAAGAGGCTCGTTGCCCGGCGCGCGCTGGCCATGGGAGGACGGTTCTTCGCGGACAAACCATCCGTCGTGCGCGGAAAGGTCGGGCTGGAATGAGCGCCGACATCGAGGTCCGCACGTATTTTGCCAGACAGCGCAACGCTCTCGTGGCGAGAGGTTCATTCTCCGAGCTTTTCGCGGCCTGGTATCTCCACCGGATGGATTGCGGGATCCAGCTTCCGACAAAATGCGACGCCACCGGGCGCGAGGCGCTTGCCGCACTGACCCTCCACTGCGCGGGGAAGCCGTGGAAAGAAACCTGCGCGTGGACGGTCCACATCCGCGACCCGCGCATGAACATCTTCGCCGCCGGCGACAACGCCGCCGGCACGGTCGTGGCCAATGTCTTTACCGAAAATATCCGAGACATCAAGAAGGGGGTCTTTTATGCCGACGTGATCGAGGAAGGACGCCCGCCCCGCCGGAGCGTCACCGAGTTTGAGGGGAACGATTTCCTCAAGGCCGTCGAGCAATTCTACGCGAAAAGCGAGCAGCGGCCTGCGCGGTTCTTCTGGCACGGCGACGAGGACCTCGTGATGATCTCCGCACAGCCGGACTGCGACCTCGCATGGCTCGCGTCGCTCGATGCCGCCGCCATCGAAACCCTCGACGCGGATGTCGAACTCGCGCTCCTCGAAAAGCGCCTCTACCGGTTCGAGTGCGGCTGCACGCAGGCGCGCATGCTCGACTTTCTCGGGCCGGTTTTCCGGAAACAGGGAGACGAACTCTTCGCGGGCGAGGAAACCATCCGGATCCACTGCCCGCGTTGCGGTGCCCGCCACGCGATCACCAGGGAAGCGCTCGAAGCCCACACGAAAACCGGGAAACCGTGAGCTCTCCCCTACAACGAATAATCGCCCATGTAGAGCGGTAGGCGCAGTTGCTCGAACTGGCGGCCGAGCAAGAGGATGTCCTCGCCCATCAAATGGTAGCGTTCGGCGAACCCGGTGATGCGGGCGAGCGAGAGCGGGTGGCTGTTGAGCTGAAGCAACGACTTCCGCGTCTCGAGGGCCCACGCTTGCCAGGCATCGACCGCCGCGCGGATCTCGGTCTCGTCCGCCTGTAGCGGCTCCGCGTTTTGGAACGCGTTCTGGATGGCGGCGAGCCGCGCCTCGAAGAGGGCTTCCATCTGTTGGATCCGTTTTCTGCCGGCTTCGGCGGCATCCGGCGGGACGTCGGGGGGAAACCGGTCGAGCGTGATGGCGAGGGTGCCGCCAAGCCCCGCGATGGAAAGCATCAGCGCCTTGAGTTTGGCGGGTTCGCCTTGCGGGCAGATCGGCGGATCGAGGTGGCCCAGCCGCGCGTCCACCTCTCCGGGGATCAGCGCGATCCGGGTTCTCACCCAGAGCGGAAGCTTTTCCCGCGCCAGCATCCTGCGGCAGATCCCGGCCGCCTCGACGAACCGGTCGCGGATTTCCCACTGCGGGAGCGACGGCCAGAGCAGGCGCTGGAACAACGCCGACAGCACCAGCGCCAGGACGAGCCCGAAGAAGAATTCCACGATCGCCTGGAAGCTGATCGGCTGCTGCCCGTTGAGCCCGAGGATGCCGACAAGAACGAGCATTCCGAGCTGCATCGGGATCGTCATACCGCGGGTTTTGAACGACAGGTATCCCCAAGCAAAAAGCCAGACGAAGATCACCGTGTTCATCACCGCATAGCTCGACAGCATCGGCCTCGCGGCGATCAGCACGAGGCTCAAAACCGCCAGGGCGGACACGTTGAGCGGGATGAGGTGGAACGCCCGCCGGTCGCCCTGCCCGCCCGGGCTCGCCGCATTCAGCGCCGTGAAGACCCAGGTTCCCAAAATGAACATCGGTCCGCCGGGCGGGTTCAGCCAGTTGTCGATGACGAACGCGGCGATCACCGCAAGCCCGGCCTTGATCCCGGACTTGATCCAGAACGGCGGCGGCCAGGGAGAGACCATCGGGACCGGCGAAAATTCCCGCTGCATCGGATCCTCGGGCATCGAATCCAGCAGCTCTCCAGTTTTCTCGATCTGGGTGCGAATGTCATCCAGCCCGGAAAGATGGAGCCCCACGATCAGCGCCTGATCCACGGGGATGTCCGCGATCGCATTCCTGGATCTCATCTCGTAAAATCTCGCTTCCAGTTCATCGAACGCGCCCGAGATCGCAGCCCGCGCCGCAGAGCGCGAGGCGGAGGACGAGGCGGTGCCGCTCAAGTTTTCCAGAGCCGACGCCAGCGCCACGTGGAGGGCGTCGAATGCCTCCCCCGCATACCGGAGATAAAGAGAATCTTGCGGGATCACCTCGCGCAAAGTCGCGATCGCGCAGGCGGTTCGTCCGAGACAAACCGTGAGCCCGAAAAATGTCTCGAGCCGCCTGCGGAAATGCAGGCTCTCCCGCGAACCGAATTCCAGCAGCGTCCGCAGCCCGCTAATCCTTCCTGGAAAATCCCTCGCCTGGCGCGCCCCGGACGTTTCTTCCGTTCGCCCGGATACCCCCGGCGAGTTGAGCAAACATTCTCTCAGGTCGCCGAACGAGGCCCTCAGGTGGGCGAGGAATTCCAGCCGGGCATACCGCGGCCACACGACGCTCTGCACGACCAGGGTGACGCCGATTCCCACCACGACCTCCTCGATCCGCGAGATCATAAATGTCCAGGATTGGTCCGGATTGGCCATCCCGTTGCTCGCGACCACAAGCGCGGTCATCCCGCAGAGCAGAAATGCGTAGGGATACCTGCTCTGACCGAACAGCGCGGTGCAGGCCCCCAAGAGCAGCCCGATCAGCGCCAGAAATATCACCGGATCCTGCTCGAATGCCCCCGTGATCAGATACCCGGCCACCCCGCCGACCACGGTCCCGATCAGCCGGAAGATGGATTTCTCGGCGATCGCCCCGACATATTGGGCGGTCATCAAAACGAAAACCGAGAAGAGCGCCCACCCGGGCTTGTCCAGACGCGCCCACAACGAAATAAAAACCGCGAGAACCCCGGCGAGCCCGAACTTCAACCCGTAGCGGAACGCCGGATCCCCGAAGAGCGCGCCGACCGGTTCCAGCACGCGGCCTACCGGAGAGCAAAGCCCGGCAGAAGGACGGATGTGAGCAGCGGTGTCCAAGCGAGCCATCCTCCTACCACCCTACGCCCGCCCGGGCAAGTCGCAGGTGACAGTGAGGTGTGGTAACAGACTGAGGGCGAGCAATGAAAGTTTCTCCACTCCAGCTCGCAGGCAGGAGCGCTCCACATTTCATCGCAGCGGTTTCGTGAACATCGGTGCTGACAATTCCTTGAGGAAAGGCGATACCTGTCCGGTGTCCGAGTCCGTCCAGCACTTGCTCTCACTCCCCCCGGCGATGGCGGCCGCATTCCACTCGGTTTTTCCGGATTCCTCACCCTCGTGGTTTGCCTCATGCGATCCGGACGGGCTGAAGCTGGGTTCGGGCGGCGGGGTGGCCCAACTGCTCGCCGACGCGTGGGACGGGGACCGCGGGGATTTTGGCGCATGGCTGGACGGAGCAAAGCGTCTGGTGATTTTGGCCGGCGGCCAGAGCCGGCGGCTTCCCGCGTATGCGGCCACGGGGAAGGCGTTGATGCCTGTGCCGTTGATGCGGTGGTCTTACGGCCAGCGGCTCGACCAGACGCTGCTCGACATGCAGTCCGACGACTACACGCGCATCCTGCGGAATGCCCCCGACTCCTCGCGGGTGCTTGTCGCGAGCGGAGATGTTTTTCTCAAAATCCCGGATCCCCTGCCGGAAATCCCCGAAGCCGATATCGTGGGGTTCGGGATGCTCGTGAGTCCGGAAACGGCTTCCGGTTTCGGCGTCTTTTTTTCTCCCCGCGAATCGCCCGGCGAGATCGCGTATTTTCTCCAGAAACCGTCATCCGAAAACGTCCGTGAGCTCTCGCGCGGCCACGCCTATTTTGTAGACACCGGCCTCTGGCTGCTGAGTCGCCGCGCGGTCGGCGTCCTGATGTCCCGCTGCGGATGGACCGGCGGATTGTTTGCGGGCGGCCATGCGTCCCCCTACGAACTCTACGCGGATCTCGGGCCTTCGCTCGGCACGCACCCCTCGAAGCCGGATCCGGAAATCAGCGGCCTGCGCGTGGCGGTGGTCCCGCTTGCGGGAGCCGAGTTTTACCACTTCGGGACCACCCGGCAGATGATCGAATCGCTCTCCGCCCTGCAGAACCGCGCGCCCGGCAGAACGGATCAGAACGATTTCTGGCGGAAGCCCCACCCGGATATGTATGTGCTGAATTCCGATTTCGCATTCTCGAAGCGATCCCCGGAAAACAGAATGCTCTGGATCGAGAACAGCTCGCTCCCGGGGGGGTTTGCTCCCAGCCATGAAAATGCGATCACGGGACTTCCTCCCGGGGACTGGGAATTTCCCCTGTCACCCGGCCAGTGCGTGGACTGCGTCCCGGTGGGGGCGAGCGGGTTTGTCATCCGCAATTACGGGTTCGACGACCCATTTTCCGGCCCGCTTGAGGCGGCGCTTTGGATGGGGGCTCCGGCGGCGGCGTGGTTCGAACACCGGGGTATTTCCCTCGAAGAGGCCGGGCTCTCCGCGGAGACGGATCTTCAGGAGGCGCGCTTGTTCGCGGTCGTCGACCAGCTGGATTCCCGCTGGATCACATGGCTCCTCGACGGATCCGGCACCCGGGGCCACTGCCGGGAAAAATGGCTCGCGGCACCGCGGTTCAGCGCGAGGGAACTGGGTGAAAAAATCGATCTCGGCCGGCTTTTCAAGCAGAGGAACGAACTCGCGGCCATTGCCGCAGGAAGTTTCTGGGAACACAGGAACAGCAACCCTTTTTTTCGGGTCGACCTGGAAAATGCCGCCTCCATATACGCCGCCGGTCCGCAACCCGACCCGGTGCCCGATCCCGATACCGGCAACGCCCTTCACGCCATGCACGAACACGCGTTCGCCGCCGCCGTCGTGCGCTCGCGCGGAGGGGACGGATTGGAGTTGGAGAAAAAGGCCTTCTCGATTCTCGCGGACCGGATTGTCGGGCTCTGCGAAAAGGTCGAGCCGTGCAACTCGCTGATCGAAGACCAGATTCTTTGGGCGCGATCCCCGGTCCGGCTCGACCTTGCCGGAGGATGGAGCGACACGCCTCCATTTTGTTTGAAGCACGGCGGGGCGGTCGTCAATCTGGCGGCAGACCTCAACGGGCAGGCGCCGGTGCAGGTGTTCGTGCGCACATGCCGGGCCCGTCAGATCGTCATCCGCTCGATCGACCTCGGTGCCCAGACGGTGATCCGTTCGTTTGAGGACCTGAAAAGCGATGCAGAGATCGGCGGGGAGTTTTCCCTCGCCAAAGCCGCCTTCTGCCTCGCGGGATTTCATCCGAAATTTCACAAAAATCCTCCCGCTTCGCTGCCAGCACTGCTGGAAAATTTCGGCGGTGGCATCGAGGTTTCTCTGCTGGCGGCAACGCCCAAAGGCTCCGGCCTCGGCACCAGCAGCGTGCTCGCCTCCACGCTTCTTGCGGCCCTCGGTGCAACCGGTGGCCTTGCCTGGGACCATGAGGATCTCTGCCGCCGGACGCTCGCGCTCGAGCAGATGCTCACCTCCGGCGGCGGATGGCAGGACCAGGCGGGAGGCATCTATCATGGGATTAAATTCATCGAGACGTCACCGGGGCTTGAGCAAAAACCCCTGGTCCGCTGGCTTCCCGAGCAGCTCTTCGGTCCCGGGACAGCGAACCGGATGGCTCTGCTCTATTACACGGGGATCACGCGTGTGGCGAAAACCATCCTCCAGGAGATCGTGCGCGGCATGCTGCTTAACAGCCATTCGCACATGGAAAAAGTCTTCGCGATCCGCGACCATGCGGTCTGCGCCTACCAGTCCATCCAGCGCGAATCGTGGACGTCGCTCTGCAGCGTGGTCGCGCGGAGCTGGGATTTGAACCGGGCGCTCGACAAGGGGACCAACCCCCCCGAGGTCGCCGCCATCATCGGCTCGGTGAGCGACTGGACGGCTGGCGTCAAGCTCCTCGGTGCCGGCGGCGGCGGATATATGTTGATCCTCGCCAAAGACGAAGAGGCTGGCAACCGGGTGCGTCAAAAACTGACTGCGTTTCCTCCGAACCCGCGCGCCCGGTTCGTGGATTTTTCCGTTTCGCAAACCGGCCTGCAGATTACCAGAAGCTGAGTTTTCTTTGAGCAATTCTCAAAAAACATGCTAGATTCAGACATGAAGCAATGTGATCGCCGATGCGGTCCACCCCACCCCGGCCTCATCGCCCTTGGGAAAGGCCGGGGGTTTACCTTGATCGAGTTGCTGCTCGTCATTGCCATCATCGGCATTTTGAGCACGCTGATCATCACCACGGTTTCGAATGCCTCGCAGGATGCCCGCACGGTGGTGGCGCGGCAGCAGCAGATCACTTTGCAGGACGCCCTGAACGCCTGGGTCGCCGCGAACTCCACCGGGACGAACAACCTGCAAAACGCGCGGGCGACCTATAGCGGGGCCAGCACCGCCCTGACGAAGCTCGCGCTGCTCACCAACTACCTGCATCCGGAAACCTACAGCCACCTCACAAACTATTCGACATCGACCCAGATCAAGAGCGATGCGATGACCAAGATCGGGGTCTACCTTCAGTTCTCCTCTTGGGGAACGACGAACTACCCGATCGTGGGATGGTATGCTAACTAATATTATCCGGCACCAACCCAAGAAAGCGACACTTATGGAATCCCTCCCTAACAATGGTCCCGCCTCAGGACAGGGCCAGGCGTTCTCGCTGGTCGAAGTTCTCGCGGCCATCACCATCATTGGCATCATTACATTTCTCGCCGTGCCCAACATCGTGCGGGTGAAGCAGGACAGCGAAGACAACTTGGCGCGGGCACGCGCAGAGTCGCTGAACATGGCCATGGCGGCCTACGTGCAGGCGCTCGGAACGAACGCGGCCCAAAGCAACTGGTCTGCAGCCGGCAACGACGACGCGCGCTACCTCCTCATCCGTCCATACATCGCGTTTTCGGAGACCAACCGCACACTTTACACGCCGGGCGGATACACCAACACCCTGCCTTCTGCTATTAGTCCTCTCACAACCAAGGTGATACTCAACGGCCCAAACGGAACTGTTGCCTACTGACGTGATCGCGAGCATGGAGCACACGCGGGGTCGCCTTCGGCGCGGATACCCTGCCGGTCGCGCCACCGGCGGCTTTTCCCTGACCGAGGTTCTGATCGTGGTCGCGTTCCTCGCGATTGTCGCCGCCATCTCGGTTCCGAATATTTCGCGCCTCGTCTCCGATTCGAATTACGAAACGGCCAAGCGGAATCTCAACTACCTGAACGGGGCGGTGATCGGTTTCAACGAGGCCAACTGGGAGCTTGTGCTGGCCGCATCGTCGGGAAGCGACGACGAGCAGGCGATCTTCGATTCGCTCCGTTACCGTGGTTCCACGAACCCGGCCCCCGGTTCGCCCTACCTTCCCACGACCGCGGCATTCGCCCCCACCAGCAGCACGTCCACCTACCGCGCCATGTGGAACGGAAGAATGTTTGTTATTGTTGTCCCGGGCTCCAATGGCACAGGATTGGACCTGATGAAAATCATGGGCAGTTCGGTTCAATCCGCTCCGACCAACACACCGGTCCCCCGCTCGCCATGACGCCGCAAGTCTGGGAGGAACTCTGCACCGTTCTCAAGGAAGGCGGCATCGAGGCTGGTTCGATGCCCGACGAGGCGATGGATATTCACCAGCATCTCGCGCACCTCAACGGAGTTTCTCAGGATGAAGCGCTCGAATGGTTCGCCAGGAATTTTGGGATTCTGCCCCTCAATCCCGTCAGGGCCAATTGTTCGACCCGCGCCGAGACCGCTTTTCGCCGCCTCGCACCGCAATCAGGCGATCCCGAAGTCGAGCGCTGGATTCCGTTCGGGACCCTCGGCCCGCTTGTCCTGTGCGCGCACTACAACCCGGCCTGCACTCAGCTTTGGGAAATTCCGGTCGAGCTGGTGATCCCGGTTCTGATCCCCCAGTCCAAGTATGTGATCCTGCACAGGGATTTCATGGGCCGGCTTGAGATCCAACCGCTGGAAGCCAGGCTCCCACTGTTTTTTTCAACCCCGCCGCCCAAGGACAGCCATCCGGAATCGGCTCTGGCCTGGCTTCTGCAGGAATACCCGCTGGAGGGCGACGTGCGATCCAAGCTGGAGCGGGCGAAGGGCGATCTCTCGGGGGTTACGGTGGACAACCTGAACGCGATCAAATCTCTTCCCAGCCATTACGGCCTCGCCCTGCGCTACCTCTCGACAGGGGAGGCCTGTTTCAATGCCGAGCATGCGCCTCCCCAGCATCTCTTTCCGGAATCGCTTTTGGAGAAATACGCGGTGTATCCCATGTATTGCGGGCTCAAAACCGTCTTCCTGCTCTCTGCGGAAAAGGAAAATTTCGGCTTCGAGGACGAATGGCTGTCCGGCGGGAACGACCCGCTGGTCTTCCGGACGATTCTTGCGGAAAAGGAGGCTATCATCGCCGCGATCAACCGGGACCGGAGCAGTTCGGTGGCGACCAGCGCAGCCGCCAACGACCAGGAGCTCACGTATTCGGATGTCGCCAACATCGTCGATATCGATGTGCAGGAAATCCAGCGCACCAACCCGTCGAGCATCAACGCCACGCCGGAACAGGTCGTCCACTGGGTCCTCTACCGGGCGATCACCGGACGCGCAAGCGATCTCCACGTGGAAAAATATTTCAACACCGCCCGCTTCCGCGCCCGGATCGACGGCGAGCTGAAGGTCGTCCATTCCTGCCCGGAGGAGCAACTCGTCCGGTTCGTCAGCCTCATCAAAAACTATTCGAACATGAGCCAGCGGCGTCAGGATGCGCAGGACGGAAGGTTCTCGCTCACGCTCGGCAAGCGACGGGTGGACTGCCGGGTGTCCGCCATTCCCTGCCGGAAAGATCTCCAGAAAATCACCATCCGCTTTTTGGACCGGCAGGACGGCGTCCGGAAACTGAGCGAGCTGAATCTTTCGCCGAAGCAGATCGGGACACTCGCCGAGGCGATGGGCCGCGACCAGGGGCTGATCCTGGTGACCGGGCCGACCGGCAGCGGAAAAACGTCCACCCTCTACGCCCTTCTCAACAGCATCAACGCCGACAACATCAACATCCAGACGATTGAGGACCCTATCGAATACGAGGTCGAGGGGCTCAACCAGACGCAGACCGACCCGATCAACGGCATCGATTTTGCCGAGGGGCTCCGGCGGCTTATGCGCGCGGATCCGGACGTCATTCTCATCGGCGAGTGCCGCGACCAGGAGACAGCCAACTCCGCCGTGAACGCCGCGCTGACCGGACACCTGGTCCTGACGACCCTGCACGCCAACGACTCGCTACGCGCGGTCAGCCGCCTGATTTCCATGGGAATCCCGCCATATTTGTTGGCCGACTCTCTGGCGCTCTCGCAGGCCCAACGGCTGGTCAGGCGCCTCTGCGCCTACTGCAAGCACCCCGTGCCGATCACTCCGGAGATACGCGCGATTTTCGCGCTCAACCGGGTAGCGATTCCACCGGAAACCATGTTCATCTACGAAAAGCACGGGTGCCCGGAATGCCATGAAGCCGGCTACAAAGGCCGCATGGCGCTCATGGAGATGTGCCCGTCGGACAACGCCCTTGCGGACATGATCTCCAGAAATGCCCCCCAGAGCGAGATGCGCAAGCTGGCGTTCAAAAAAGGTGTATTGACCCTCTACCAGGAGGGGCTCCAGCAGGTCCTCAACGGAAACACCACCCTCGAAGAGATCAGCTGCCTGAGCTACACCGCTGTCGATGCGGATTGGGACAAGGAAGTCGCGGATCCCGACGGAGTTCCGCCGGTTTGATGTCGAAACCGTTGACACAAGGGTCTCGACGCCACCAGCGCCAGTCAACCGCCGGTTGACATTGTGGCCGCGCGGCCCCAAGTTTCCCGCCTTATGCCATTTTCAACGCTTGGACTGACCAAGCCACTTCTGCAAGGCGTCCAGGCGATGGGTTACGGGGATCCGACCCCAATCCAGCTCCGCGCGATTCCCCCGGCCCTCGAAGGCAGGGACGTGATCGCATCCGCCCAGACCGGGACCGGCAAGACCGCCGCTTTCGCTCTGCCGATTCTTCAAAAACTGGGATCGCACGGCCGCTGCCGCTGCCTGATCCTCGAGCCCACGCGCGAGCTCGCGATGCAGGTCGAAACCGCGATCCGCGATTTCGCGCGCTTCACCAACATCCGGGTCGCTTCGATTTACGGGGGCGTGGGATACGGGGCGCAGCGCTCTGCTCTCAAGGACGGATTGGACATCGTTGTGGCGACGCCCGGACGCCTCGAGGACCATCTCCAGCAGGGGACATTGCGCCTGAACGAAATCGGAATCCTCGTGCTCGACGAGGTGGACCGGATGCTCGACGTGGGGTTTCTTCCCCCGATGCGGCGGATCATCGCCAAATGCCCGAAAGACCGGCAGACATTGTTTTTTTCTGCGACCCTGCCTCCGGAGATCGCCGACCTGGCTTCCTTCGCGCTTCGTGATCCGGTGCGCATCGAGATCGGGGCCTCGAGCTCGGTCGTTTCAACCGTCAAGCACGGGATCTACACCGTCGAACCCACGAGGAAATTCGACCTGCTGCTCGCCCTGCTCACCGCCACCGACTACCAGAGCGTGATCATATTTTCGCGTACCAAGCATGGCGCGGACAAGATCGCCAAGAAGCTGCGGGCGAACAACCATTCGGTCGCTGTCCTCCACGCGAACCGCTCGCAGAACCAGCGCATCGAGGCGCTCCACGGGTTCAAGTCGGGAAAATACGAGGTGATGGTGGCGACCGACATCGCCGCGCGCGGCATCGATGTCGCCGGCGTCAGCCACGTCATCAATTACGACATCCCCCAGCACCCGGAGGATTACGTCCACCGGATCGGCCGGACCGGACGCGCGCTCCAGACAGGCGACGCCTTCACCCTCATCACCCAGGAGGAAATGAAAAAGCTCGCCGCGATCGAGCGCTTCATCGGCCAGAAAATTCCGCGCCTCAAACTTGAGGGGTTCCAGGTCCCGCCGAACAGCGAGCCGCCCCGTCCCCAGACCCCGAAAGTCGAACCGCGCATGGACGGCCGGAACCGGTTCGGCCGGCAAAGAAATTTCCGCCGCCGCTGATTGTTCCGCTACCGCGAAAGCCAGCGGATTCCGTCAGCTTCGAACAGCGCGGCGAGGAGGTGGAGCTTTCCGTCTTCGATGACAGCCCTTGTGCCGAGCGGCATGTGACACCCGCCACCGAGACGGTGCAGGAGCTCCCGCTCCGCGCGGACGCAGAGCGCCGTGGGCTCGTGGTGGATGGCGGCGAGCAGGCCGCGGGTTTCCTTGTCATCCGCGCGGCACTCGACCGCGACGGCTCCCTGCCCCGGAGCCGGGAGCATTTCCTCGATGACCGTCACGTGCAGCCCATCGGGAACGATGTCCTTTCCGAGCCGCGCCAGCGCGGCGCTCGCGACGACCAGGGCATCGAGTTCGGGGGTTTCGAGAACTTTGCGCAGGCGCGTCGGGACGTTCCCACGGATTTCAACGACCTGCAAATCGGGGCGGAGGAGAAGAAGCTGGTTTTTCCGGCGCAGGCTCGATGTGGCCACCGTCGCCTCGGGCGGAAGCCCTATCCACCCGCCCGCGTGTTTCGAGGCCAGCGCGTCGGAGATGTCGGCCCGTTCGAGAACCGCGCCGAGGATCAGCCCGGGCGGCTGTTCGGTGGGGAGATCCTTCAGGCTGTGCACCGCGGCGTGGACCAATTTGTTCAGCAGGGCTTCCTCCAGCTCTTTGGTGAACAGCCCTTTTTCGAGGGAGCCCGGTGCGGAGAGGCTGACGTCGAGGCGTTTATCGCCGGTGGTTTTGATGATCTTCTCCTCGAGGGCCAGGCCCGGGTGCGCCAGGGCAAGACGGGCGGCAACATCCCGTGTCTGCACGAGTGCCAGGTCGCTGCCGCGTGTGCCGAGAATCAGTATCTTCATTTGAGAAAGGCGATGTGGTTGCGCATCCATCCGACAAACTCGCCGACATGCTGGTCGATCATTTTTTCGCAGCGCACGACTTCTGCGCGGCGGACTTCCAGCGACTGGCGGACGATTTCCTCCAGCGAATCGATGTCGTAGAGATAGACGTCGTCCAGCTCGTTCAGCGCGGCCTCCGCGTCGCGGGGCACGGCGAGATCGATGATGAAGAGCGAACGCCCGTTCCTGCGTTTCATCAGCGGTTCGATTTTCTCGCGGGTCACGATCGGGTGTGGCGCGGCGGTCGAACAGATCAGAATATCCACATCGTCGAAGGCGTTGTGCCAGTTGTCGAAGTGGACGGCCATCCCCCCGATCTCCTCCGCCAGCCGCGCCGCGCGTTCGAAGGTGCGGTTCGTCACGATGACCGTGCCCACCCCTCTGGAAACAAAGCTCCGCGCGGTTCTCTCGCTGATCTCTCCGGCCCCCAGCATCATGACCGTCCGCCCGTTCAGGTCCCCGAAGATTTTTCCCGCCAAGTCGACGGCCACCGAGCCGACGGACGTTGATCCGCGGGTGATCTGGGTTTCGCTGCGGACCTGCTTGGCCACCCGGAACGCGTGCTGGAAAAGCTTGTTGAGATGGCGGGTAGTCGCCCCGCAATCGGTGGCCGCCGCATACGCCTGCTTGAGCTGGCCGAGGATCTCGGTCTCGCCAAGAACCATCGAATCCAGGCCGCTCGCCACCCGGAACAAATGCCGGATGCTCGCGGGGGATTCGTGGGTGTAGAGCGGGGCGTCAGTTCCGCCGGTGCGCTCCTGAAGGTATGAGCGCAGCCCTTCCAGCACCCGGATAGGACAGACGCTCGCCGTGTAATACTCGACCCGGTTGCAGGTCGAAACGATCACCGCCCCCGCGAGACCGTCGATCCCGCGAATCCGCGCGAGCGCCTGCTCGAGCTCGTGCGGGCCGACGGCAAATTTTTCCCGGATATCAACCGTCGCGCTCCGGTGGTTGATGCCAGCGCAGACGATGTTCATTTGAGCGAGGAAAGGTATTGGATGGCCGGAAGCGCCAGCAGAGCCGCGCCGAACACGAGCATCGAGGCCTCCGCCGTGCGCCGTGGCGGCAGGCGGCGGAACTTTCGCAGGACAAGGATCGCCCCGTATCCCGCCCAGATAAGAACCGAGGCCAGGAACTTCAGGCCGTTGATGTGGACCCCGCCGATGTGGCCTGCCGCAAACCCGGCCGCAAACCCGGCGGTCAGCAGCCCGAAGCCGAGACGGATGAGCCGGGCATTCGCGACACCGAGGTCGGTGATCGGCGGAAGGTTGTAGAGAAGCGCACCGGCCTTGCGCTTCTTCAACTGACGGTCCTGAACCAGATACATCAGCCCCGCGACGGCCGCCAGGGCGAAGGCTCCGTAAGCGACCAAACTCAGCGCTGCGTGCAATTCGGTCCAGGGATCGTGATCGAAGCGCCCTTGCGCGGCCGGCCCGACCGGCCCCAGTTGAGCGAACAGCAGGACGAGAAAAACCAGCGGCGACGTGAACGTGCCCAGCAGGGATAGGTGGTAGGCCGGCCCGATGACCAGGTAGATCAGCAGGATCGACCAGCTCACGAAGACCAAGACGTCGAAAAGAGAGTTGATCGGGCACGATCCCTGCGCCTGCCCCCGCTTCCACAGATCCAGCGTGAGGAGCAAAAACCCGCCGAGGATAGCGACCAGGTTGACACGGCCGGGCCGGAACCGGCCGGCACCCAGCGCAAACAGCGTGTAGCCGAAGCTCAGAAGCAGGCAAAAGGTCGCGCCGGTTAGCAACAAACGATCCATGGGATGACTGGTATTATGTCGCGGGTATCACGGTTCTGCAACCCGGGCTATTTGCTGCCGGGCTTGACCGCCTGGGTTCCCTTCAGATCCTCGGGCAGGTTTTCCGGATCGAAGGTCTCAACGTTCATCTGCACGAGGGAAACAAACGGGCACCCGAAGTCGGGAAGCGTGCCGCCGCTGCGATCGACGATCGATCCCGCCGCGGAAACAATCCCTCCATGGTCGCGGACGATCTGGATCGTCTCCTGGACCCGCCCGCCGCGCGTCACCACATCCTCGGCGACCAGAAATTTTTCCCCCGGTTTGATCGTGAATCCCCGCCGGACGACGAGGCCGCCGCTGCCATCCTTCTCGGCGAAGATATGGCGCTTGCCGAGATGCCGGGCCACCTCCTGCCCGACGATAATCCCGCCGACCGCAGGCGATATCACAGTCGTGGCCTCGTATTCGCCGAGTTTGTCGGCGAGCCAGCCGCAGACGCGGGCGGCGATCGCAGCATCCTGCAGCAGCAGCGCGCATTGGAAAAATTCCCGGCTGTGAAGCCCACTGCGCAAAACAAAATGACCGTGCAGCAGGGCGCCGGTCTGGCGGAAAAGGTCGAGGACGTCGTTCATGGGTGCAATCAGTTGGGCATCAGGTCGAGGCCTTTGAGCGAGTTTTCGTCGAAGCGTCCGGTCTGCCGGAAGCCAGCGCTTTTCTGCCAGGCCTTGAGGCCGGACACCAGGCCGGCATTGGGCATGCCGTCCTCGGGCCCGTTGTAATATTTGAGGAGCTTCAGGTTTTTCTGTGCCTGCCGGATCACCGCGACCTGCATCTCGGGACCAGAGGAAATATACGGCCCGCCCTTGAAAATATCGGCGATGGCGACGTAGGCGGGTGCGGGAGTTGAGCCCTTGATCCCGAGCTTCTCGAGGGTCTGGCGATTCAGCTCCCCGGTGACCTTTAAGTTCTCCGCGATCTGATACCGCCTGATCGCCGCGCTCGTCTGGCTCCCGGCCTGGCCGTCGGCCTCGCCTTTGTAGAACCCGAGCCCTGCGAGCTTTTTCTGCGTGGCCAGCACGGTCTCGTCCGCCCGCAGCATGGCGGGCAGCAGCACGACCACAAGGGCGAGGGCAAGTCGTTGGAACATGCAAACCCTCTAGCGGATCCGCTCGGGTTAGGCAAGGGAAGCCGCGCCTTCACGGTTCGCCTGCGGGATCGCGCCAGCTGCACAGAACAAACTGGCCAACGCGGACACGCGTCGAATAGAAACGACTGCGACATGCACAAACGTCCAGCCCGAGCAGGGATCGCGGGAGCGGTCGCGATCCTCGTTTTCGCCGCGAGTGCGGCGCTCGCGGTGCTGCCGCCCGAGGCTCCGATGCGCGAGTGGACATTTCCGGGAGGCGTCGCGACCCGGGCCGCCCTGCAGACATTTGATGGAACGACGACTGTGCTCCGGCTTCTCAACGGCCAGCGGACCAGCGTTCCGGCAGACTCCCTCGGCGAGGCGGACCGTGCGTATTTGGCCGGATGGCTGGAGCAGCAGCCGGTCGCGATGCCGGAGCAGATCGGTGTGGACATCAACAAGGTTCTTGTCGAGGTCGTGAGCGAGGACGAGCAGAACGGAAAATTTGTTTACCGCACGCAGCACTTCGAGTTCACCAGCGACGGAAAGCTCACCCAGAACCTGCTGCGCGACGTGGCGCGGAATTTCGAGGCGACCTACGAGCTGCTCAAGGCGCTGCCGTGGGGCGTCGACCCGCAGCCCGAGAATGGCGACCGCTTCCACGCGGTTCTGGTGCGCTCCCGCGGGCGCTACCAGGAGGAGGGAGGACCGGAGAACAGCAGCGGCGTTTATTTTGGCTCGCGCAAGGTGTTCATTGTCCCGTTCGAAAGCCTCGGCATCGAGCGGCTCGGCAAAAGTTTTGCCAAGTCCACAGACTACCGCTCGGACACGCTGGTCCACGAGCTCACCCACCAGATGATGCACGCCTGGCTGGATCTCCTGCCGCAGTGGGTCATCGAAGGAACGGCCGAATACACCAACGCCATACCCCTCCGGCTCGGGGTCTTCCGGATTTCTGCGGCCAGGAGCGGGCTGAGGGATTACGTCGCCCATCTCAAGGCTCACGGAGGAGTTCCCGAGCCGGTCCCTGTCGAAAAACTTTTCGCAATCAGCGGGAAAGAATGGTCTGAGACACTGGCGCGAACCCCCGCAGAGGCCAACGGAATGTATTTCACGGCGTTTCTCCTGGTGAACTATTTCATGCATATGGACGGCAAAGGAGATGGGGCCATCTTTGTCAAATATATGCGTGCGGTCGGCAGGGTCCGCCAGCAGATCGAGGTGTATGAAAAAGGGATTGAGGCCCTTAAAAAACTGCCCGGTGTCGAGATCCTGCCTGACGGGCGCTACCGTTGGCCGGACTCCCTGACCCCTCCGTCCCGTCCCGCCATCCTTGACTCGCCGGAGAACCGCGCGGAATTTGAAAAATCCACGCTCGACATCCTTCTGAACGGGAGGACAACTGCCGAACTCATGGACCAGATCCGCTCCGCCTACCGCCGCGCAGGCATCAAACTCTAATCGCCACCCATGAACGAAATCGAACGGCTCATCGAAAACAACAAGACTTGGTCGGGCAAAATGAAACGCCGCGAGTCGGGGTTCTTCGCGAAGCTCGCGGCGCAACAGTCGCCCCGCTACCTCTGGATCGGATGCTCGGACAGCCGGGTTCCGGCGAACGAGATCATCGGCCTCCTCCCCGGCGAGCTCTTCGTTCACCGCAACGTCGCCAACATCGTCTATCCCGCCGATCTGAACTGCCTGTCCGTCCTGGAATACGCGGTCCATACCCTCCACGTAAGCCATGTCATTGTCTGCGGACACTACGGCTGCGGCGGGGTCATCGCTGCGATGCAGCGCACCAGTCACGGGTTCGCCGACAACTGGCTCAACGACATCCGCGACACCTACTCGCACCAGTGGGCGGAAATCCAGGCCCTCCCCGCGGACGAGGAGCGCGTGGACCGGCTCTGCGAGCTCAATGTCATCAAGCAGGTCAACAGCGTCACCCACACGAATGTCGTCCAGAACGCTTGGGCACGGGGCCAAAAACTCACCGTCCACGGCTGGATCTACGGGCTCAAGGACGGCCTCATCAAGGATTTGGGCGTGAAGGTCGATTGTCTCGAACAGGTGGCAGCGGCCTTCCGTCAGATCGAGCTCCCGCCGGGGTAAGCCGCTTGACTTTTCACTCGACGGACGGCTCAGCGAGCCATCCCTACCGGTGGGCGGTAGGGCGATTTCGCCAAAAACGCCGTGGCATTTTTTCTGTCTCGCGGGGTGTTTGGTCTCACACGACCCGGCCCAACAGCGTCGTGAGGTAGGGCAGGAGTTGCTTTTTGCGCGAGACCACGCCGTCGAGCTTCCAGGCGCCGGGACCCTCGTCGGGAAAATCGATCAGGCGAGTGAAATTGTCCGGCCCGCAAAGAAGCAGGATCGAATTCTGCGTGTTCACGTCGGTGATGAGCAGGGTCGAGAAGAAGTAGTTGTTCGATGATCGGTAGGATTCGAGCGACGCGAGCAACTCGTCGCGCTTCTCCGGAAGGTGAGAGAAGCTGAGCTCCTCGATCTGCGAGACGCTGAACCGGAATCCGCGTTCCGCGTATTCCTTGCAGTCCGCCGTGATTGCTTGCTTCGATGTCATCGTGAGGAGCGGGGAGCCGACAGAGAAAATCTCCGAGGCGAGGTCCGCGGGTTTGACGCCGCTGATTTTTGCGAGGTCCTCGAGCGCCTTGCGGTCCACATCCGTCGTCGTCGGGGAGGACAGGTTGAGCGTGTCGGAAATCAGCCCGCACATCAGGAGCCCGGCCACATTTTTGGGGATCGGGATCCCGGACTGCTGGTAGCAGGTGGCGACAATCGTGCAGGTCGAGCCCACCGGGCGGTTGAGGAAAAGAATCGGCTGGTGGGTTGGCGCGACCCCGATCCGGTGGTGGTCGAGGATCTCGACAATCGGGACCTCGTCCGCCCCGTGCACCGCCTGGCTGAGCTCGTTGTGATCGACCAGGATGAGTTGGTGCGGGACCGGCTTCAGAAAATCGCTTTTGGAAAGGATCCCCTCGAGCCGCCCGTCCGGCCCGAGGACCGGAAACGCGAATTGCGAGGACATCGTCACGTCGGCCTTCGCCTCGCGGAGCGGCATGTCGGCCGGCAGGCTCATGAATTCCGGCTGGAGCATCTTTCCCGACGTCACCGCCGCGCGCGCCAGGAGGACGGTCGTCGCCGTGTCATAGGGAGAGCCGATGAGCGTAACGCCATGTTTTTTCGCCAGGGCGAGCACGGATTTTTTCGCGGGAAAATTGTTCGTAATGACCAGCGCGCGGACACCGGCCTTGATCGAGAGTTCCTGGATATTCCAGCGGTCGCCGACGATTAGGACCGTGGATTTCACGTCGAGTTCTCCGAGACGCTTCGTGAACGTCGTCGTGTGCATGGCCGCGACCACGATATCGTGAGGATACACCTCAGTGTCCTCCGGCCCCGCCAGAAGCTTTCCATGAATCGAGGCCTGGATGTCGGCCAGAGAGGCGTCCACCACCCGCGCCGAAGAGATCCGGTCGAGCGGCGGGAAAAGATACTGGCTCAGCTTGAAGGCCGAGATCAGCCCGACGCACCGCCCGTCATCATCGACGACCGGCAGCCCACGGAACCGCGTCTCACCGATCCGCGTCATCGCTTCGTAAACCGGGCTCTTGCAGTGCGCGCTCACCACGTCGCGCTCCATCACATGCTCGATGCGAGGATACACATCGCTCAGAAATGCAGGGGCCTCGAAACCGAATTTCCCCAGGCCGAAATCGATCCGCTCGTTCGTGTTGCCGCACCGCGCGGCCAGCACGTTGGGCAATCCGGTCGCGGTCTTGAATTCCGCATACCCGATCGCGGAGCAGATCGCATCCATGTCGGGGTTCTTGTGTCCGATGACGACGGTGATCATTATTTTGGGGAATGGCTTGGGGTGATGTGTCTCATGGAGCGCATTTTGTCAAACTACCATCTTCCGGAGGAATGTGCTTGAACTTCCACGCGGAGTGCGAATCTTGATCCCCATGATTCGCATTTTACTTCTGATCCTGCTGGCCGGGACCTTGACTGCCGGTGCGGCCGTCCAAAAGGAATACATCCTGGTCAGCGGCGGCCCTTCGCTCATCGAATGGGAAAAATTCAAGGCTACCCCCCACGACCGCTGGTGGGGGAACTTCGTCCGCGCCGCCCGCGTGCGCATCGAGGAGATCCGGAAAAAAGAGGGGCCGGACGCGCTCATCACGTGGATGGTTTACAAGCACGGCTACGCCCGCCGTGCCGAGCGCCAGGACAAATCCGACCTCATCGCGAACATCGTCTCCGTACGCGACAAATACCACGTCAACCTCGTCTGGATCACCTCCGGAGACGATGTCATCAACTACCTGAACGCTGGCCGCCCGCGCTCCGAGGTCAAGATCGCCGACTTCGAATTTTTCGGCCATTCGAACCGGGCGTGCTTCATGTTCGACTACAGCAACGAGATCGACAGCGGCTCGAAAAGCTGGCTCCACGAGAAGGAGCTCAGCAAAATCCAACGCGGCCTCTTCACCCGCGACGCCTTCGTCAAAAGCTGGAGCTGCCACACCGGCGAAAGCATGAGTAGATACTGGCGCGCTGCGACTGGTAAAAAAATGATTGGGGCGATCGGCAAAACCGACTACGCGAACGGTGACCAGCGCGGCTGGACCCCGGCCCTGAGCGAAGGCGCACACTGGGGCGGGTAGGGCCGCATATCTCATGGTCGCGTTGTAATCGGCGCTCAATGAGCGTCGATCCCTGCTTGCTTGCCAAGCGACCGACGGCCACAGGCCGCCGCTACATCCTGCGGCCTCCCGAATCGGAGCGTGACGTATGCTGTTTCAGTTTTTGAGCCGCTTCCCCAGCCAGCGCAGGCAGTCCTCGTGCCATGAAATGCCGTCTTTCATGCCGAGGCCGTGACCTCCGTCTTGATAGATGTGGCATTCAAAAGGGACGCCCGCATTTCGCAGCGCGGAGACAAAGAGAAGCGGGTTCTCGACCGGCACGGACGGATCTTCCCAAGTGTGCCAAACAAAGCAGGGCGGGGTTAGCGAGTTGACGTGACTTTCTGCGGAGAGTTCGGCGCAGAGTGCTTCGGAGGGATCCGTGCCCAGCAGGTTTTCCCTTGATCCCCCATGCGTGGCTGCGCCCATGGTGATCACGGGGTAGCAAAGAATCCCGAGGTCCGGCCGCGAACTCATCCGCTCCACAGGATCCGGATCGTCCGGGTTTCCCTCATCCCATTTGGTGAGAAGCGTCGCAGCAAGGTGTCCTCCTGCGGACGAGCCGATGATCACGATCTTGTTCGGATCGAAGCCGTCGGATGCAGCGCGCGAGCGGACAATCCGCAGAGCCCTGGCGGCGTCCGCCAACATCACCGGATGCCGGTATCCATTGCTGCCGAGCCGGTAGTTGAGCACGAAGGCCTTGAACCCCTGAAGCTGGAAGATGCCCGCAAACCCCTCACCTTCCTGCGAGGAGAGCCCGCCGTATCCGCCGCCGGGGAGGATCAAAACCGCGCAGTCCGCGAATTTGGCACCGAACGGTTCGTAGATGTCGAGCGTGGGGATGTCGGAGGCGGCGTTACCTTTTGCGTGGGGCGTCGGACCTGACCAGATTGGGATGGATTGCATCGGGTAAATCAGTTGCCGCGGTAGGAACAGCGCGCCGCGGGAGTTTCGTGGATGGTGATTTCGCAGAGCTCCGGAAGCGCCGGCTTCAGCTTCTTCCAAATCCAGACGCACATCATCTCGATCGTCGGGTTTTCGAGGCCGGGGATCTCGTTGAGATACGAATGGTCGAGCTCTTGGACGATCGGCTTCATCGCCCGGCTGATTTCTGCGTGGTCGTAGAGCCAGCCGGTCTCGGGGTTCACTTCGCCCTCGGCACAAATCTCGATGGTGAACGTGTGGCCGTGGAGGCGGGAACACTTGTGGCCGGCGGGAACTTTTGGGAGGCTCTGCGCCGCCTCGACGATAAAATCTTTGGACAGTCGGACTTTCATGGCCCGCCGTTATACCCCACGGGCGCGCGGCTCCCAAATCATTTTGTGCATCTGGAGCTGAAATCTCGCCTGGAGCCGGTCGGCCAGCATCCAGTCCACGATCTCTCGCGGCTCGATGCGCCCGAAAACCGGGCTCAAAAGCACGGCGGCACATCGGCAACCAAGGTCGTGCAAACGGATCTGCTCGCGCGCCCATTCGTAGTCGCCCCGCGAGCCGATCACAAACTTCACCTCGTCGCGCGCCCTGAGCAGCGGGATGTTTTCGTAGCGGTTGCGGCCGCACTCCCCCGAGTCCGGGCATTTTAAATCCATGATCCGGTGGACGCGCGGGTCGATCGCCGAAATGTCGTGCGCCCCGCTGGTCTCGATGAGAACGGTCCGGTCCGCATCGCAGAGCGAGGCCATGAGCGGCAGCACATTCCTCTGCAGGAGCGGCTCGCCTCCGGTCACCTCGACCAGCTGGCAGTCGATGGCCAAAACCTCAGCCAGGATCTCGTCAACCGAGCGCTTTTTCCCCTCGAAGAACGCATACTCGGTGTCGCAATACGTGCACCGCAGGTCGCAGCCGGTCAGCCGGATAAAAACACACGGAAGCCCGGCCCACGTGCTCTCACCCTGGATCGACTGGTAAATTTCGTTGATTTTCAGTGTGGCGGACGTTTTGGCACCCTCCCACTCGCCCTCAAACATTTATTTTCTCCATTGCTTTGATCTGATACTGCCGACCCGTTTTCTTATGATGCTTTTGGAAAGAAGCGAGTCCAATCCCGTGCGACATGGAAGACGCGGACGACATTTGTCTCTTCGAATGGCATTTAAAAGAGGAGCCAGCTTCGGAATCGCGGAAGCACAAACCACATTATCGTTTCGTGCCGCCGGGCGGATGGGGGGTCGTTCGCGGCTATGTGATCAAATGCCTCTGCGATGTCGTGTATGGCTCGCGGGCTGATCCGCGACAGCCTCACGGATTTTTGCGGAGGTGGTCTGCGATCTGTCGGTATGTTCCACCCCCTCGTCCAGCAAGGACTTCAGTTCGCGAGTCATCACCACATCCTGTCCGTGATACGCAGGAACGCTTTCCCAGAGCCAGGGCGAGTGGATTACAAGCCCTTTTCTCCGGCGAACACGCTGTTTATTCTAGACAGCAAGACGATCCCTCCACCCGTGTCCTGAAAGCCTTGAATCCTATCGGAAAATATCAATACCGGTAGTGCTCGGGCTTGTAGGGGCCTTCGACCGGGACGCCGAGGTATTCGGCCTGGTCCTTGGTGAGCTTCGTGAGGACGACGCCGATTTTTCCGAGGTGAAGGCGGGCGACTTCCTCGTCGAGCTTCTTCGAGAGGCGATAGACGGTCTTCTTGTATTTGTCCTTGTTCTGCCAGAGGTCGATTTGAGCGAGCGTCTGGTTCGTGAACGAATTCGACATGACGAAGCTCGGGTGGCCGGTCGCGCAGCCGAGGTTGACGAGGCGGCCTTCGGCGAGCATGTAGATGCTCTTCTTGCCGCCGGGCAGGAAGTAGCGGTCGTATTGAGGCTTGATCGTGACGCGGCGCACGCCTTTGTGCTTGTTGAGCCGGTCCACCTGGATCTCGTTGTCGAAGTGCCCGATGTTGCAGACGATCGCCTGGTCTTTCATGGCGAGAAGGTGTTCGAGCGTGATGATGTCCTTGTTGCCGGTGGTGGTGACGTAAATGTCGCCGACCCCGAGCGTACTCTCGATGGTGTTGACCTCGAAGCCTTCCATCGCGGCCTGCAGGGCGTTGATCGGGTCGATCTCGGTCACGACGACGCGTGCGCCGTAAGCGCGCAGCGAGTGGGCGCTGCCCTTGCCGACGTCGCCGTATCCGCAGACGACGGCGACTTTGCCCGCGATCATCACGTCGGTCGCGCGCTTGAGCCCGTCTGCCAGCGATTCGCGGCAGCCGTAGAGGTTGTCAAATTTCGATTTGGTGACCGAGTCGTTGACGTTGATCGCCGGGACAAGGAGCTTGCCCTGCTCGGCGATCTGGTAGAGGCGGTGGACTCCGGTCGTCGTCTCCTCGGAGACGCCCTTCCAGGCTTTGGCGACCTTGGTCCAGAACCCCGGGCGTTCCTTAGCGACCCGGCGGAGCAGGGCTTTGATGACCGAGACCTCGTGGTTGTCGCTCGGTTGATAGGCCCACTTGTCGCCTTTTTCGAGCTCGTAGCCTTTGTGGATGAGAAGCGTCACATCGCCGCCGTCATCGACGACGAGCTGCGGGCCGAGTTGGCCGGGGAACGTCACGGCTTTGAGCGTGAGCTCCCAGTATTCTTCGAGGCTTTCACCCTTCCAGGCGAAGACCGGCGTGCCGGTGGCAGCAATCGCCGCGGCCGCATGGTCCTGCGTGGAGAAAATATTGCAGCTCGCCCAGCGGACGGTGGCCCCGAGCGAAACCAGCGTCTCGATGAGCACGGCTGTCTGGATCGTCATGTGCAGCGATCCGGTGATCCGCACGCCTTTCAGCGGCTGCTCTTTCCCGTATTTTTTGCGGAGGGAGACCAGCCCCGGCATCTCGTGCTCGGCGACGCTGATCTCCTTGCGGCCCCATCCGGCGAGCGCGATGTCAGAGACGATGTAATCTTTTCCAGCCGGCGTGGCGGCGGAATATTTGGAGAGATTGGCGGTGGCGGTGGCTGCCTCGGCGAGGACGGCGGCCGCAGTGGCGGCGCGGGATTTTTTCATAATGTTTACTTGATGGCTTTCTTGAGGGCAGCCGCCTTGTCCGTGCGCTCCCAGGTGATATAGGGGTCGTCCTTGCCGAAGTGCCCGTAGTTGGTCGTCCTTGAGTAGATCGGGCGCAGGAGGTTCAGCTGCCGCACGATATCGGCCGGCTTGAAGCTGAAGGTCGATGTCACCGCGCGCTCGATTTTTTCCTCGTCCACCTTATGGGTTCCGAACGTGTCGATATGGATGCTGACCGGGTTCGGGTGCCCGATCGCGTAGGCGAACTGGACTTCGCAGCGGTCGGCAAGCCCGGCGGCCACGACGTTCTTGGCCACGTAGCGGCCCATGTAAGCGGCGCTGCGGTCCACTTTCGAGGGGTCCTTTCCGGAGAAGGCCCCGCCGCCGTGGCGGCCCATTCCGCCGTAGGTATCGACGATGATCTTGCGCCCGGTGAGGCCGGAATCGCCCTGCGGGCCTCCGACGACGAATCGGCCGGTCGGGTTGATCAGAAATTCGGTCGTCGCATCGAGAAAATCCTTCGGGATCACTTTGCGGATGACGTTGGCGATGAGAAACCGGCGGATCTCGTCGTTCTTCACGTCATCGGTGTGCTGGGTCGAGATGACGACGTTGGTGACGCGCACCGGCCTGCCATCCTGATAAAGGACGGAGACCTGGCTCTTCGCGTCGGGGCGGAGCCACTTGACCTTGCCGCTCTTGCGGATGCGGGTGAGCTCGCGCCCGAGGCGGTGGGCGAACATGATCGGGGCGGGCATGAGTTCCGGCGTCTCGTTGCAGGCGTAGCCGAACATGAGGCCTTGGTCTCCCGCGCCCTGCTCTTCAGTGCCCTTTCCGGCCGCGGCTTTCGCGTCCACGCCCTGGGCGATGTCCGGGCTCTGGCTGGTGAGGAGGTTGTTGATGAAGACGCGGTCCGCGTGAAAAACGTCGTCATCATTGACGTAGCCGATTTCGCGGATCGCCTTGCGGATGATCTGGCCGACGTTGAGGGCGGAATCGAGCGAGGCGCCCTTCAGCCGGGGCACAGTGATCTCGCCGCCGACCACGACGATGTTGCTTTTGACAAATGTTTCGCAGGCCACCCGGCTCGTGCGGTCGAGGCTCAGGCAGGCGTCGAGGATCGCGTCGGAAATGGTGTCGCAAACTTTGTCGGGGTGGCCTTCGCCAACGGATTCGGAGGAAAAAATATAACGGCGTGACATGGTAGGTGTGGGTTGAGGTTGGTCTTTACGTATTGAGATATTGCAATATATTCATGGATTCCATGGCGTCAACAATAAATTCTCTGCGGGTGCTGTCCGATCCGACCCGGCTGCGGCTCATGCTGCTGCTGGTCGAAGAGGAGCTGACGGTCGCGGAATTGCAGGAGATCCTCGGGATGGCGCAGTCCCGGATCTCGGCCGGCCTCGGCCAGCTGAAGCGCGAGGGGCTCGCCGCAGACCGCCGGGTCGGAAAAAATATTTTCTATTCCGCGAAGGAAAGCGGTGACGGGATGGTTGCCGGGATCCTGAAGCGTGCGCGGACCGACGTGCGCGAGGCGTCGCGCGACCTGGCGGCTCTGGCGCTGGCGATGCGGAAGCGCAAGGACCGCGCCGCGGAATACTTCAACAAGCTGGCGGGCCGCTTCGGGCGCGTCTATGTGCCCGGGCGTTCCTGGCAGGCGCTCTCCCATGCGCTTCTCGGTCTTCTGCCGCCGATGGTGATCGCCGACATGGGGGCGGGCGAAGGGACGCTGGCGCAGCTCCTGGCACCCACGGCAAAAAAAGTCATTGCGATCGACAACTCCGAGAAGATGGTCGAGTTCGGTGCCGGCCTGGCGCGAGACCACGGGTTCCGGAACATCGAATACCGGCTCGGCGACGTCGAGGATCCACCCGTGGAGCCGAAGTCCGTGGACCTCGTGGTTTTCAGCCAGGTCCTCCACCATGTGCCGAACCCGCCCCGCGCGCTGGCGGCGGCGAACCGGGCATTGAAGCCGGGTGGCCGGATCGTGATCCTCGATCTCGCCAGCCACGCCTTTGACCAGGCCCGCGAACTCTACGCCCATATCTGGCTGGGATTCGTCGAGATCGAACTCCACCAGATGCTCAAAAAGGCCGGCTTTTCAAAAATCCGGTCTTCGATTGTTTCGAAAGACCCCGAAGCGCCGCATTTCCAGACCCTGCTCGCGACGGGGACGAAGTAGGCGAGGGAGATGTTTGCGCGCCGGACGCCTCGACAGAGCGAGGCGACTACAAACGCGACCGTCGGGAAGGCGTGTTTTGTGTTGTAGTCACGGCGCTCTGTCGCCGTGCCTGCTCAAAACTCGACTTTCACAATTTCCCCCTGCCACGTCCAATCATCCGCATTGTCACACAATCCCGCGCGCTCCGGATTCCTTCTCACGTAATCCCATTTTTGCGAGTAGCTCTCCGCGCTGCGCAGGACGTGATCGAAGAATCCATCCTGCCAGTGAGGTTTGTCATGCCCAGAAGCCAGCAGGCATTTTCCGAGTGTGCTCTTGAGCGACTGAACCCAGCGAACGAACGGGATTCCCTCCTCCGGAAAATAGACAAAAAGATGAATGTGATCCGGCATGATCACATAACGGCCAACCGCGACATGGTATGTCTCATGAGCCCGAGTGCAGAACGAGACGAAGGCATTATGGATACGCTCATCTGCAAGCAAACGCTGCCGGTTCCACGTGTTGAAGGTGAGGAAGTAAAATGGTTGCGTCCGTTGAAATAGCGTCATCCGAGGTGGGCGACGGGGAAAGGGCTCCATTTGTCACCTATGGTGCCGAAGCGAAGGGTGGATTCAAGACGTTTTCCGCGCGTGCTCACAAAGACGCCTCGACAGAGCGAGGTGACTACAACGCGACCGTCGGGAACTCGCCTTTTGCGTTTTAGTCACGGCGCTCTGTCGCCGTGTCTGTCAGGTTCAGCAACAACCGCCAACATTGCACTGGCATGTGGTGCCCGGGAAATGTTGAATGGCTCACGCCATGAAATTCTCCATCTTTTCTCCGGTTGCGATCCTCTTGGCGGCCTGCGGCGCGGTCATCGCCGCTCCATCTTTTTCTGTTGACCCGCGAATCCCCGAACCCCTCCGCGCGTGGGAGGGCTGGGTGCTTTGGGGGCAGGACCACCGCGACTGCCCGACGCCATACAATGCGCCTGACAAGCACTTCTGCCTCTGGCCATCGCGCCTGGCGCTCGATGTCCGCGCGGACGGCGCGCGGTTTGATTTTTCGGTTTCGGTGTTCGGGGAGTCGTGGGCCCCGCTTCCCGGGAGCGGCGACCACTGGCCGCAGGGCGTGAAATCCGACGGCGCGCCGGTGCCGGTCGTCGAGCACGACGGGCATCCTGGGGTGAAGCTCCAGGCGGGCACACACCGGATCGAGGGCGGGTTTGTTTGGAAAAAAATCCCGCAGACGATCGCTCTTCCCGCGGCGGTCGGAATGATCGCTCTCACGCTCGACGGCAAGCCCGTCGAGAGCCCGGTCTGGGATGCCGCCGGGCAGCTCTGGCTCGAGCGCAATGCCGCCAGCGGCGAAGCCGACAAGGACTTCCTCTCCGTGAAACTCTTCGCCGAGTTGGAAGATGGGATCCCGCTTTGGCTGCACGGCGAGGTCGAGCTGATCGTCTCCGGCAAGAGCCGCGAGGAGACGCTGGGTGCCGTGCTTCCTGCAGGCTGGAAGCTGGCCTCGCTCGACGGCCCGATCCCGGTGGCGGTAGACGAGAACGGTCAGATGAAGGCGCAGGTCCGACCTGGCAAATGGACGGTCAAGTATTCGGCCTTCCGGCTCGACAATCCCAAGGAATTCCGTTTCGCGCCCGGACTGAAGCCAGCCGCTCCGAACGAGCTGGTCGCGTTCCGCTCGCGCCCGGATTTCCGCATGGTCGAGATTGCCGGGAGCCTTTCGGTCGATGTCTCGCAGATCGCGTTCCCGCAGCAATGGCGCGAGCTTCCGGTTTACCGCTGGGACACGGCAACGCCGTTCCGCATCGAGGAGCGCATGCGCGGCATGGGGATCCAGAAACCCGCAGGCTTGAATATCACTCGCGAGTGGTGGCTCGACGAAAACGGAAATGCCTTCACCTTCCGCGACCGGCTGGCCGGACAGATGCAGGAAATCTGGAGGCTCGATGCCGCGGATGGCCAGGACCTCGGCTCCGTCCGCAGCGACGGCAACGGCCAGCTCATCACCCGCAGCCCGCTCAACGGCGCGCCGGGTGTCGAGATCCGCACCCGCACGGTCAACATCGAGGCGACCGGACGCATGCCGCGCTCAGGCAAAATCTCCGCGAGCGGATGGCAGGCCGATGCCGAAGCGCTCCGCGTGACCCTGAACCTCCCGCCCGGATGGCGGCTTTTCGCGCTCTTCGGCGCGGACTGGGTGAAAGGCGACTGGCTCACCTCGTGGACGCTCCTCGACCTTTTTCTTCTCCTCATCTTTTCGCTCGCAGTGGGCAAGTTGTGGGGTTGGCGGGTGGCCGTCCTCGCCTTCGTCGCCTTCGGCCTCGCCTACCATGAACCCGGCGCCCCGCGTTACATCTGGCTCTGCCTGCTCGTCCCGCTCTCCCTGCTCCGCGTTGTCCGCGACGGCTGGGGACGCCGGATCCTGCTCGCAGGAAAGTGGATCATCACCGCCGCGTTTGTTTTTGTCGTCGTCCCCTTCGCCTCGCGCCAGGTCCAGCAGGCGATCTATCCGCAGATGGAGCATCCGTCGCTCGTGGAGACGCCGGCTGCGTTTGGAGTGGCGAGCAAGTCTGGAGTGGATGCCGAACCCCAAGCTCTCGCCGGAGCTGTGCCCAACGCTCCGGCACCGCAAGCGAGCGACTCCTTTTCTTGGGCCTCGCGGAAACGTGTGGATCAACTCGACAAAGCGAAAGACATCTCGAACCTCAAATACGACACGAAGGCGCGCATCCAGACCGGGCCGGGGGTTCCAGACTGGACGTGGCGGAGCGTGTCGTTCGGGTGGAACGGCCCGGTGACGGCGTCGCAGGAAGTGCATCCGGTCATGGTGCCGATCACCGTCGAGCGACTGCTCTCGGTCCTGCGTGTGGCGCTGATTCTCGGCCTTGCTGGAATTCTGCTGCGGGGGGGGCGCGCCGCGCTTCCGGCGGCTGGTCTGCCTTCCGCGCTGGTCGCGCTACTTCTTTTTCTCCCTGCGGCGAACGCGCAGATGCCGGATGAAAACCTCCTCAACACCCTGCGCGCCCGGCTCACCGAAAAATCCGACGCCTATCCGAATGCCGCAGCGATCCCTCAGGCGACGCTGCGGCTCACGGGAAATCGGCTGGAAATGGACGTCGAGATCAATGCCGCGATCGCTGTCGCCGTGCCGCTTCCCGGACGTTTGCCCGCGTGGTCGCCGGTCTCGGTTTCGCTTGACGGCAAGCCCGCATCCGCGCTGCGCCGCGAGGACGGATACCTTTGGATCCCCGTGCCGCAGGGAGTCCATCAGGTGAAGGTGACAGGGTTGTTGCCCGACGTCTCGGATTGGGAATGGACGTTTCTTTTGAAGCCGCGCTCGGTGGCCATCGAGGCCCCCGAGTGGACGGTCAACGGCGTCTCCGCAGGCGGGGTCCCGGACCAGCAGGTCTTCTTTTCCAAAATCCTGAAATCGGCACCCGGCGAGGCGGCCTACGACCGTCAGGAATTCACGGCGCTGGCCTCGGTCGAGCGCCGGATCGAGCTCGGCCTGATCTGGCAGGTGCGCACGACGGTGACCCGGCTCTCGCCCGGCGGTAAGGCGCTCGCGCTCCGAGTCCCTCTCCTCGAAGGCGAGAACGTGCTGACATCGAACGCGCAGATCAAAGACGGGCTCATCGAAGTCCGTTTGGGCGCGCAGCAGGCGGCCTTCCAGTGGGAGAGCGAGCTGAGCCCCTCGACCTCGCTGTCGCTGGCCGCGGGCGCTTCGGATTCGTGGGCGGAAGTCTGGCAGCTGGTCGCTTCGCCGGTCTGGAACGTCACGATCTCCGGACTGCCTCCGGTCTTCGAGCCGGGAAACCCGGACCTCGTGCCCGTGTGGCATCCGTGGCCGGGCGAAAGCGTG
>Ga0194053_10000069_pt1 | contig 73129 bp, 39 predicted proteins | sample SepL228m_MetaG_FD_161684 | JGI IMG/M metagenome (GOLD analysis project Ga0194053, IMG submission 161684) | Anoxic zone freshwater microbial communities from boreal shield lake in IISD Experimental Lakes Area, Ontario, Canada - Sep2016-L227-8m | ecosystem: Environmental > Aquatic > Freshwater >...
CAGCATTGGTAACCAGTTTATCATCCACAATTTTGAAGGATGCAATATCACCACACACCAGCGTGTAAGTGAAGGTTTGCGCGGTCTTTGGAGCATCCGGGTCAGTGGTAGACAGTGTGCCCACCGCTGTGCCGGCAGCCTGGTTTTCCGCAACCTTACTGTTGTCCAGTGTCAGTGTGATATCAGTCGGAGCTTCGTTAACATTATTGATGTTGATGGTCATTTCGGCTTCATAATACAGACCGCCGCCATCAGTGGTGCGAACCAAGATGAGGTAACTGTCCTTTGCTTCGTAGTTGAAGCTGGCGGCAGTTTTCAGTGATGTGCCATCAATATAGAACAATGTGTTGTCGTAGTTCTCATAGTCTGGACCTACTGGTATCATATAAGTGTGGGAATCCCCAATATCCGGGTCTTCAGTAGATAGTATGCCTACTACAGCATCGACTTTATTTTCATCAACATTGTCTTTTGACAGCATAATATCAGTCGGTGTCTCGTTTACATTAGTTGCACTAACCGGCAAAACCTTCTCTTTATACAGACCGCCGTTATCGGTGGTTCGTATGCGGATGGAGAAAGTTTTTTGTGCTTCATAATTCAACGGGACAGCAGTCACCAGTTGCTCACCTGAAATAGCAAAGAAAGCATTATCAGTACTGCCAGTGCCAATTACCAATCTGTATGTGAAGGTGTCGCCATTTCCTCCGGTACCAGAATCCTGGTCAACGGAAGATAATGTGCCAACTACTGCACCGGGATTCTGTTCTTCTGCAACTTTATCGTATGACAATTTGATATCAGTTGGTGACTCATTAACATCGATTATGTCGATAGTTAATGATTTATCAAAGTAAAGTGCAGGAACACCGTTATCTGTGGTCCGAACGCGGATAGTGCGACTGTGTTGTGCTTCATAATTAAAGTTGGCAGCAGTCTTTACTATACCATCATTCGTGACAGTGAATGAACTGTTATCGGTATCACCATATCCGGCAACCTTTGAGTAAGTGAAGGTTTGACCAGCACCCGGGTTATCAGGATCCGTGGTAGTAAGCGTGCCAACTATTGTGCCAACGGCCATATTTTCCTTGACCGAATTGGGAGTCAAGGCGATAGCAGTAGGCGCTTCATTCACATTGGCTACAGTTATGGTGAAAATTTTCTCATATAACTGTCCATCCTGATCAGTGGTGCGTATGCGAACAGAATAGCTGTTTTTTGTTTCAAAATCCAAAGCAACAGCGGTATTCAGTTTGTCGCCCGCGATGACGAAGGAAGCATTATCAGTAGCGCCTTCTCCACCCACCAGCGTGTAAGTGAAAGTATCTCCAGCATCAGGATCGGTGGAAGTTAATGTACCCACCGTTGAACCGCTGGCCTTGTCTTCCGCAATCGAACTTGCTGACAGTATTATATTGGTCGGCAATTGATTGATGTTCGGAGCGATGGACCAGGGGAAATAATCGATATGATTGGTGCCGGTCTTCAGATTCCAATTTGCATCGGAATCACTGACCATTGCCCCGAGTGCACCAACAGGTGCAATATTCAAGGCATTCGCCATTCCAGGGTCAGCATCGCCGGTGGCTACTTCTACCGTGCCTATTGTGTCTTTCGGTCCGTTAGCGCTGCCCCACCAGTTATTCTCCGCAATAATATCCGGTGCCTGTTGGCCTTCCATATAGTAGGTTACTGCAGTTCCGGTATTATTAATGAAGTCGTTATTGCGGATGGTGATAGGACCATCGCCGCCATAGCCATGTCCAGCACCGCAACCATTAAAGATGTTACTTTCGATAAGGAAATTCTTCTGTCCGTCGCTACCAATGCCTTTCTCGAAATAATTTCCGCGAACGGTGATGCCGGACGATGGATTAAAGTATAGTCCTTTTTTATTACTTGCCAGAATGCGGTTGCCTTGAACCAGCAGGTTATCTGAGTTGTAACCGCATAAGATAGGGCGTGCCTGGCTTCCTGAAGTAACGTTTTTGATAATGTTGGACAGGACTTTACATCCTGTTGCTACTAAAACTTCAACGCCAACCTTATCTTGCCAGGACTGATAACCGCCATCGATGGTGAATCCCTGGATAGTTACATCATTGGCACCGTTGTCAATTCTAAATCCTCCGTTAACGACTACTGTTCCAGATGCCTTAACTATCAAGCCGACTCGGGAATGCCCGGTGATATTTATGGTTACATTCTCGGTATACGGTCCACCGCTAACCAGGACGGTGTCATACGGATTTGCCGCATTAACCGCTGTTTGTATGGTGGCGTAATCTGCCGGAACATTTATCGTCGTAGGAATATAGAAGTTGTCAGAACTCGTCGCCGTTCCACCCGGAGCCGTCACAACGATTTTTCCGGAAGTTGCACCTGTCGGCACAGTAGCTTTCAGCGAGGTTGCTGTTAAATCCGTGATGACAGTCGCCGGAATGTTGTTGAATGTTACCTGAGTTACGCCGATAAAGTTCGTCCCAGTAATAGAGACTGACGTGCCTATTGGACCGTGATTCGGTGAGAAAGAACTTATCGTCGGCGGGAGATAGAAGTTATCACTACTTGTTACCTCGCCACCCGGGGTGGTCACAGTTATCTTACCAGTTACTGCACCTGCTGGCACAGTTGCGCTGATTGTTCCAGTTTCTTCATTCACCTTATTGAAGGTGAATGTCGCGGCATTACCATTAAATTTTACTGCGGTTGCACCACAGAGGAATGAACCGCTAATGGTAACTACAGTACCTTCTGGTCCGCTTATTGGACTGAAGGAACTTATTGTAGGTGCCTTGACAGTTACCAGACCGAGTGCGGAATTATCGAACTTATGCAAGATTTTTGCTTCGATTTGTCCATCGGTCGGGCTTCCGGTGAAGATACAACTGGTGGCATCAACGTTAACCGTTGTGCCATTCAGGCGGATATATTCAGCAAGGGTATTAGCAAAACTGGTGGCACCAAGAACAAAACCGGTTCCGCTGGTTACGTTTTTCAGCAATATACCAGTTCCAGTTCCTGTTATAATGTTACCTGAAGCATCTCCGTAGCTTGATGGTATATATAACCCAACAGTTGTGCTTAGTGTAGTCACCTGATTATCGGTAATCGTCACTGTGTTTTGGGAATAAGAGCTCACTGATATCCCCCTATCTCCAACACCGCTAACCTGGTTTCTGCTAACTGTTGCCAGTTCGCTGCAGTAACCAATGGCAATTCCCATACTGGCGCTTGATGAATCAGATACAGTTATATTTGTAATAGTATTATCATGGATATTAATATTACGTGTAGTAAGTGTTTCTTCGTTGCCCCAAGTCAAGATGCCAATGGCATTATTGTCAGGAGATCCATCCTGGATGTCTTTTACCGTACAATTGTCAATTTCCAATCCGTCTACTGGACCTACGTTGATACCGAAGGTGCCTGAGCTTGGTGTCCGATTGGGAATCCCAAGGTCTTTGATGGTGCATTTAGTGACGTGGATATTATTTTTGCGTTGGTCGATTGTTGCAACATCAGATCCGATAAGCACACCTGAAATATCAGCAGTAGCCGAATAAATGGGGTTGGTGATGGTGAAGCCATCCAACGTTACATTATTGGCTTTGATATTAACCATGTAGTAATTCTCGGTGGCACTGTTGCCGTCGAGAATGGTGGTTGCTGCGCCATCGACTGATTTTAATGTCAATGGTTTAGGGATAATTAATGATTCATGGTAGGTTCCTGCAGAAACCAGGATGGTATCACCAGAAACGGCGGCATTAATAGCTGCCTGAATAGTGGCGTAGTCTCCTGGAACTGTCTTAACAGTATTTCCCGCATGAGCATTAACGCTCGCAGGGAGCATTAACAGGCATAGTGTCATTAAGACACCAATGATAAAACGAGGTGTTTTAGGTTTTTTCATTCTATTTCTCCTATAATAAAATTTAACCAATGTATAGTTGAAACATTACCGGGGGTTTTCCCGTTAAATAGGTTTACTATGTTAATAGGTATCCAGCCATTAAGATAGCAGCTTAGGGCAACATGATTGTTGCGGGAACCCGAAATGTTTTCATACTCTGTGTTCATATTCTACCTTTATAATTTTATATTAATATTAATATTAATAATTATTAATTTTAAAAATAACTCAGTAAATAATTATTACAATTTACCGCGTTAATAAAATGCAAATTTTAATTTGCGATTTACTTATTATGTTTTTTTGTTTCAGCCAGTGGCAGTAAATGAACCAGGCGCTGCCGCACCGGTGTCATCTACTAATATGCACCCCACTAATCGTGGGGTTTCCACTGGTACTGCAAGGCAGTGCCTGACTGAAGAAGCTAAAGGTATTCCTATAACTCGTGGGCATAAATCGGATATTTTCATGCTCCCCTTCTCCTTCGAAAAGTTTTCCGACTATAAGTGTAAACATCCCTTGTGGTCTTCCTTGTTATATCAACAAATCGTCCGATTGTTAATATAAGTGTTTTCAACATAACTGCTGTAAACATTACCAAGTCTGTTCAAGCTCAAAACTTATGTTAATACTGACTTTCTGATATGTCAATACGCATTTTACGTATATATTTAGATTTTTTTGAAAATTATTATTTTGTCGTAGTTGCAACTATTAAAAAGCTATTATTGTATGATTGTTGCATGATACATATTGTTGTAAATAAAGACAAATTGTTTATTATTTTAGTCAGCAATATTTTTTTAATTTTTTTTAAAAGTTGAAAAGCTGTGTTTTTATGGAATATTGATTGTTTTTTGATGGTTGATGTCAGATTAGATTATTTTTGCCATTTTTTTATTTAACCACGAAATACACGAAAGGCACGAAAAAGTAAACTTTCAAGTACATATTCTTAAAAAACTCTTGACAATATTTTTGTAGAAAAGTATAATAAGTAATCCGGTGTACAATACTGTTTACTTATCGAATTACATTAAAAAACGAGATAAAATGTAAGGTTGATTAACTAAATTCAGGCTCTTGACAGTTAGTGCCTTGATTAGTACTATTTATTAAGTGATGAACATTTTTTGATTACGTCTGTAAATCAGGACATTTACAGCTTTTGCAATTATCCATTATTTTTCTCTTCCGGTATCAAAAATGTTGTATCTACTAATTGTCTGATTATTATTATTACAATAATATTTTTTACATTTTAATATAAAACTTTTTAAGATTAAGCGTGTCACAGGTAATATATTTTACTTGTGCTTTATTTTATTTCTCATTGGCTTGCCGTCAGGTCGACCAGCACAGACGGCGTATTTTAAGTAATCAGCGCCATTATTCGGGTATTTTATTATCGGAATGTTGTCGTTGAAAAGAATAGTAGGTTATATATCGTGTCTGACATGCCTGAAATGAAGACAGAGTCATGCAATCCTGCAAAGCCGGAATATCAACGCGGTTTAACACTGCGTTCGTTTTTCGTATGCGTTTTCGCATTATTGCTGATGGGTGCCTGGATTGAATACCAGGAGTGCTATTTGACCGGTGGTCCATTAGCCGAAAATGCCCCACCTAACAGTGCGATTGCTGTTATATTTATTGTATTGGCGATTAGCGGTGCTTTATACCTGCTGCGACGGCCTTTTAAACTGATAAAAGCAGAATTGATTTTCATCTACGCTGCATTATTAGTTGCTGCGCCATTAATGACCCAGGGTATGTGGCATAGATTTTTTACCATGACCACAGCCATTCCTCACAATCGCGATTTTAAATCTTACGAAAGTCTGCCGCCAATGTTATGGCCGCACGGCGACAACCTGGTATTCAACGGTCGTTTCGTCGAAGGGCTTAATGGATACATGACAGCACCAGGTGGCAAATACGATTCGATAGATATTGAATGGAAAGGTAAAAAGTGGAAAAGCCCGCTGCTGTCTAATGTAAAAGGAACCGCTGGCAATGCCGAGATATCATTTAATATTCCCTGTAAGAAAGATAATAAGCAGATATTAATTCCCGGAGAAAGTTTCCTATTTTCTTCATTAGTTAAGGTTGATGGCTTTACGGCAGAATCTTCATATTATATTAATATGCGTATTGATGAAGGCGTGTGGAATACCATTTATAATGGTGCAACTAATACCGCTCCTTCTTTCTCTAACCGCGGTGGTTTTGACCGCATTGGTGTTACCCCGGTAATTATTCCAGAGCAAGATACCAAACCGGGTGCTAAACCTATGCAGAACTTGACCATTGCCATCGGCATAAAAGGCCCGGGCAGCATAGCTGTACAGGATGTTGAGTTTTTCAATAATATGGCTGTCGAAGGTTTGTATGCTGGTCGGCGTATTGTTCAAGCAAAAAATAACAAAGCGTTAGGTGATAATGAACGGGCGTTTCTATTGGAAAAGCCGGATAACATGTTCAGCTTCGCCGGTTTAAAATACCTGCTCACCGCATATATCCCCTGGAATCAATGGGTAGTTCCGCTTATAGCCTGGACAGTGCTGATTGGCGCATTATTCATGGGTTTCATGGGCTTTAACGTTTTAATGCGCAAACATTGGATTGAAAATGAACGCTATACCTTGCCGATGAATATTTTCCCGCGCCAATTCTTTGGCGAAGAAGTGAATACTCCCGGCGAGGCAGCACAAAGCTTGTTTAGCAATAAGATAATGTGGATAGGTTTTGCCATCACTTTTGTAATTGTTATTTTCAAAGGCTTAAGTTTCTATTTTCCCGCTATTCCACCTCCGCCATTTACTACCATGTGGGGTGGACAATCACTTGCGACTTATGTTGACAACCCTAATCTAAAAGCATTATTGGGCAACATGACACCGGTGATAATTTTCTCGTTGCTTGCTATCACCTTGCTGATTGAAACCGAATTGCTCTTTTCCATCTGGTGCGGTTTCTTCCTGTTCCAATTTATGTTCATGTTTGGAAAGATGTATAAATGGAACAGATTCTCCGGTTACCCATGGGAATGGCAGCAGGCAATAGGTTCATTTATTGCGTATGCGTTAATAGGCGTATATGCCGCGCGCAAACATTTGACTAAGGTAATTGACGCAGTATTCAAACGCAAATCGATAGATGATTCATCAGAAATATTATCTTACCGCGCCGCGTTGGTATTCATTATAATATCAATCCTGGTACTGGTATTATGGGGATGCTGGACGAAGATGGGAGCCGGGGTCAGCCTGCTGTTCTTTGGCTGGCTGCTGGTATGCGGTTTTTCTGCCAGTAAAATCCGCGCTGAAGTCGGTATGCCATTTGCATATTGGACGCCATATTTCGGTATGATTTTCGTATCGGCAATCGGTGGTTTCGCGATATTCGGCACTACTGGTATGCTGGTTGCAACCATGGCCAGCGGTTTCATGTGCACCTCATGTTTCCTGTTTATCGCTCCGGTACAGGTAGAAATGATGGAGTTGGGCAGGCATTTTAAAGTGCGTCCGAAAGACATTAGAACTGGTTTGATAATGGGTTTGATTGGCGGTATCTTTATTGGCGGTTTCACCCTATTATCATGGGCTTACGGTATCGGCGGCGATAATATGAAATACGCCTGGCCGTATTCACAGAACTGGTATTTCAACGGTTATCGCCAGGGTGAGTTGTCTGCTGACCGCAGTTATACCGCCGCGGTATCAACCGGTAAGGCTTATACCCCGGCACCTGATAACGCTCCTTTGAATATTTTCAAATCGCCGCTTAATATTGACGCGAAAGGCCTGGTTATCGGGATAGCAGTCACATTGATTTTAGCACTTTGCAGAGGTTTGTTCATATGGTTCCCTCTGCACCCTATCGGGTATGTGCTTGCCACGACCTTCTTTGGGCGAACCATGTGGTTCAGTATCCTTATTGCCTGGCTGGTCAGGGTAATTGTTTTAAAAATTGGCGGAGTACATTCGATTCGCAAGGGCTTGACACCATTTGCGGTGGGTATGTTCCTTGCATGTATATCGTCAATTATTGTATTTGAAGTTGTCGGCTTCGTCCTGCGGGCACAAGGGATTACTTCGGTGTATGCATTATGGCCATGATGAATAATATGAAAAAAATATCGATCAATCAGTGGTTTGTAGCGTTAGTATTCATTTTGCTGGGTATTGCTCTACTCTACATTTTCGTTCATTTTGCTGAACCGGAAGAAGCAAAACCTGCTTTGAAGTTCACGCAGAATTATTCTGAAGCTGATATTGACGCTAAAAAGATATTATCTGAAGCCGGTTTGAAAGAACAATTGGCAAAGATAGAAAAAGCCAGTATTGTGCCGAATGAACGCGTTCAAGGCCGTTATACCGGCACAGAAGGTTTTTATCGTACCGCTGAACAGATTCGCAATACTTTTAAAGAATCTGGTTTGGAAATAACTGATGAATCTTTCCCGGTAACAGTGCCGGTAACTGAATATTGTGAAATATTGGGTTCAAATGGCAAGCCGCTGCCCGGCATCACCGTTTATCCCTTCGAACCGTCTGGCGTAATGACTTCATCATTGCCGGAAGAAGGCGTATCGGGAAAATTGATTCCGACTGAATCATCTCGACCTTCCGACTTAACCGGCAAACCAATTGAAGGCAATATTATCCTTAATAATGGTTTCGATTGCGAATGGGCGACCATGGCAAGCATGGGTGTTAAAGCAGTATTGATACAGGATGACCCGGCAGAATTGCCGTTAAGTGCTGACGATCCGAAGAATTGGGTAAATTTCATAACTCCGCATGATGTTTCGTTCCCGCGTTTTTATGTTCGCGGTCCAATAAGCAATTTCGCAAATCAACAACTGACATTACGCAGCAAAGTAACCTGGCAGAATAAGATGGCCAGCAACATATTAGGTGTGCTTCGCTCACCAAATCCTGCTCAAGAAGCGCTGGTAATTACCGCACATTATGACAGTTCATCCCGAATTCCCGATTATGCTCCCGGCGGTGAAGAAGCATTATCATTGGCATCAATGCTTGAAATAGCCAGGTCAATGTCGCAATACAAGCAATATTTGACCAGAGATGTGATATTTGTCGCAGAAGCGGCGCGCACCCAGACCATGGAAGGCACTGAAAAGTTGCTTGAAGCGATTGACGAATTAAGAAATAAACCGCTGGAAGGCCAATCAATTCTTGAGCAATTGCAAAGATCAAAACGGCAGCTTGAATATGCCAACCAGGCACTTGCATTGCTTAAAGGTGCTGACAGATGGAATTCATCGTTTAACGATGAATGGAAAAATGTCGACCCTGAATATAAAAAATGGGCAGAACATGGTTTTGCTATCGCAGCAGGTGAAGTTTGTCTTGAACGCCAGGAAGCAACCTTGCAGGCAAACCTGGCTTGGATTCGCGGCGGCAGATTAATTTATCGTTTAGGTTTCAAACCGGCAACCGATGCCCAGCGTGCTGACCCGGCTAATAAACATCCATTGTATAATACTTTTTTGGAAGCAAAAAAAGAAGAAAGCCTGGCGAGTAACGCTATTTCAGTTCCTTTCTGGAATTCATCTGAACAGATGGGTGCCAATTTTACGAAGTGGGGATATCTGAAACAAGCAGAGAAGTTCTTTAATGACGCAAAATCTTATGAAGAACAGGAAATAGTAAAGCTGACCAGCATGGCCGCTGTTAAGGAAATATTTAAGCCATATAACAATACTTTGACAATAGACCTTGAGTTATATTCTGGTGGTGAAAAAGCTATTAAGGACCTGGTAGTATTTTTAGGACGTGGAAGCGTTGGAACAATAGTTGAACCGCAGGTAGGTTCAATCAGCAGAGTTATCAGGGAAAAAGCCGCTTCCGCGATGGCCGTTACCTGTTGGAGTTCACAGGACGTTTCCGGTGGGATTAATGATCCGAGCATTCATAGCGCAGTATCAACAGTATTCCCCTCAGTGCTGTGGTTCAATAATAACCGTCTTGCTTTTTCAATTGCCAATAAATCTTTCTTCCCGAATAAGTTCGGCACCCCGGATGATAATATTACCGGCATACCAACCACGGTTGTCGGACAGCAGATTGCCCCTATCGGCAAAGGATTGCTTACTATCGCCTGTGGTAACATTGCGTTTAAAACGCTGCATCGCCCAATTGATGAACTTCAGACGATTTCAATCCGTGGTTCGGTATTCACCAATGCGGACGCAGGTTCGCAGGTGCCAAACCATCCTATGGGCAGAAATACTGTTGTTCATGTGGTTTGGCCAGATTTATCGAGATCTGTCAGTTCCCGCGGGATTCGAATATTCCCGATTATGTTGACGAATCCGTATGGCGAATATAGCCGTCCACAGGTATTTGATTTCATAAGTTATTTCGCGCCAACTGCCAAGTTCCTGGCGACGCGGTTCGATGATTCGGGCAACCTGCTGTTTTATGCTGATACTACCGCGTCAAATTCTATATTCCAGAATGAAAAAGTAATTCCAAACACATTGATACGCGGCGTAGACAAACCGGTAAATATAGCACTCTTCCGAGCTTCCCAGAGTTCCTGTTTCCAGAAAGGAAACCCGAAAACTCTGAACTCTTATGCCGGTTTTGACTTTGTCCGCATAGGATCCCTGCAGACACCGGAAAAGAGCAATATTATATCAGCACCAGACTCGCCGGCATACAGCGCTTTCCTGCCGCCGGATTTCAGCTACGCAATTGCGTTAAAAGACGGCAGCATGGAGAACCCGGAAGTTCAAACGTATCGCGCCTTTATGCTGAATGTGAACCCTGATGATAAATTAAGTATTGATTCGCCAGATATCCCGGATAATGAGCAGGAACTTTACGGCAATGGTTACCTGGCTGCCGATACTCCAAATTTGACTTTCTCGTATTTCGATGCCGCGGCGTCTATGCTGCGTACCAATGCCAAGCGTCTGCGTATTCAGGATAAATACCACATGGCAGACAAGCAGATGAAGGAATCACACGCGCGTGCCATAGAGTCATTGCTGCGGGCACGGAAAGAACGCGTGGAAGGTCAGACTGTTTTGGCAGTTAATGATGCTGGAAGAGCATTGGCAGACGCGACGAATAACCACCCAGTTATCCGTATGAAAATCGCCAGTGCTATCCTGGGTATTTTATGGTACCTTGGCTTGCTGATTCCATTCGCGTTTTTCTTTGAGAAGCTGGTATTTGGTTTCACCGATATTCGCAAACAACTGTTGGCAAGTGCGGTTATCTTTACGTTATCATTCCTGTTGCTGCAGGCATTCCATCCGGCATTCCGCATGGTTGCTTCGCCGATGATGATTTTGCTGGGATTCCTTATTTCATTGCTGGCACTGCTGGTCATCGTCATGGTGGGAGGAAAATTCCAACAGACGATAAAAGATTTACGTAAACGCGAAGGCACTGTGGAAGGCGCAGATATTAACCGCGCCGGTGTAATTGGAACCGCATTTATGCTCGGGTTGAATAATATGCGTCGGCGTAAAGTGCGCACAGGGTTAACCTGCGGCACTCTGGTTCTTATTACCTTCGCCATGATTTGTTTCACGTCGGTATCATCCGACGTAATTGAAGATGAAACCACCATTGGCCGCGCTCCGTCAAATGGCATTTTTAGACGCGATATTAACTTTGCGCCATTGACTGACAACGAAATTTCCAACTTGCGTCAGTTATACGGTCTGGATTATCCTATAGCAGTACAATCATGGGTAGTCAGCAAACTTAACCCGCTGGAATTAAAGAACGCGGTGATCACACTTGATACCAAAGGTGTTAATAATAACAATTCGAAAAGCACCGACGTTAACGCAGCAGTGGTATTATCATGGAATGAAAATCAATTCTCGCATATTGACCAATATTTAATTACGAAAAAGACCTGGTTCCCGCGTCCACCGGCGACATCAGAAGAAAAGGCAGAAGCGTTAAGAACTGGCTACAAGATGGTTAATTATGTGATGCTTCCTGATGAAGTGGCTAAAAAGCTGGAAATCAGTGTTGCTGATGTTGACAGCGGTAAAAAGCCAATCGTCACTATCCGCAATGAAGATTATGTTGTGCTGGGTATTTTTGACAGCATTGCTATAAGCAAACATGCCGGATTGGATGGACAATCTATTCTACCTTATGACCTTAACAGTATTCAAACCCTGGGCAGATCATCAGTAGGCGATAAATCGGTACTTCCATTTAACATTGCGCGCCTTCCGGGTTCGTTGGTTATCCTTACCAATAAAGCACCGATTGTTAATGCCGGCAAAGAAGAAGTAATTCAAATATCCTGTTCGATAGGCCTGCCATCTGAACCATATACATTAATACCTGGCGGGTTGGAGCATCCGAGGATTTCCAACAGTGAACAGCGTGCCGTTGTCGCCCAATATTTAGAGCGGGTAGGGGTTCCGGGATATTATGCGATTGATGGTTATGCATATTCCGGTCAGCGAACCCGCGGACGTCGCAGCGAAGGTGTTCTTGCATTGATAATTCCGCTAATTCTGGCGGCATTGACAGTATTTAATACCATGCGTGGTTCTGTTTATGAACGGCAGGATGAAATATATGTATACAACGCCGTTGGTATCGCGCCAAACCATATCTTCTTTATGTTCATGGCAGAGGCTTGTGTATATGCGGTTATCGGAGCTCTGGCGGGATATCTGCTGAGTCAAATTGTTGGCAGTGTGTTAACCTCGTTTGGGCTAACAACTGGTCTCAACATGGACTATAGCTCAATTGAGACTATCTGGGCATCAGTTTTCCTGGTTGCCGCGGTTATGTTATCTACTATCATTCCGGCGCAAGCTGCTGCTAAAATGGCGTTGCCGTCTGATGAAATGAGCTGGTCTGTGCCGCAGGCTGAAGGCGATGTTATGAAGATGACACTGCCGTTCACCTTCACCGCACATGACCGGGTTGCTGTAATGAGCTATTTCTATCGCTGGCTCGATGCTAATGGCGAGGGTTCATCCGGCACTTTCCATTGTTCGCCACCGGATGTATCTTTTATTGAAGAAAATCTTGAAGAAGGCGGGGTAGGGTTGGTTCCACGAATTGAGACTACCGTATGGCTGAAACCTTATGACCAGGGTGTGTCTCAACGGATGACAATTACACTTCCTACTGACCCGGAGACGAAGGAATACATCGCTTATGCCACTATTGAACGGCTGAGTGGTACCATGTCTGGCTGGGAACGGGCGGTAATGCCATTCCTTGGCTCACTGCGCAAACAGTTCCTTAGCTGGCGCGCGGTAAGCGATGTAGAACGTAGCGAAATGTTTGCCGAAGCCAAAGAAATGTTGTTGACAAAAGAGAATAACGCGTAAATTAAATCTGACCGACCTGGTAAATGGCGGAGTATATATAAATGGTTGATAACAATAAAATAGTTGAAGAAAAAGACGTTAAAGTGGCGGGTGATACAGCTATCCGCTCATCTGATAATGAATTAGAGCTTTACCGTTCTTTAATGGAACCAGCCAAAGAATATAAAAATGGTTTCACCTGGACAGCCGTCGCAGGCGCAATATTCTGCGGTTTGCTGATGATGCCAGCATCTATCTTCCTTAGTCTTATTACTGGTGGCGCTATCAATGCGTCATGGGTTACGGTAATTATCTTCTCAGAAATTACCCGTCGGGCTTTGAAAACGATGGATACCCAGGAACTGGTAATTCTGCTTTATGTTGCTGGTGCCATGGCTGCTGGTGGTCCTATGGGACAGTTGATTTTCCGTCAATATCTCATCAGTTCTGATGCCGTTCGAAACGTAGGGCTTGTTGGACAATTCCCATCATGGTGGGCGCCACCCCCGGGAAGTGACGCATTATTGCAGCGCAACCTGATGCATTCTGATTGGTTAATCCCAATTTCGATAATCGTGTTAATGACCATTATTAGTAAAATTAGTGGATATACATTAAGTTATTTCCTGTTCCGCTTAACATCGGATATTGAAAAACTGCCATTCCCATTTGCACCTATCAGCGCACAGGGTGCCATGGCACTGTCAGAATCACATGAGAAGAAAGCCACCTGGAAATGGAAAGCTTTTTCAATCGGCGCGATAATAGGCTTGGCCTTTGCCGCTGTACAAATTGGCGTGCCGATGATTTCCGGCGCGTTTTTAGCTAAACCCATTCAAATTATTCCAATGCCGTGGTTTGATGCTACAACCATTACCCAGGGAATACTGCCAGCAACACCTACTGGTGTTACAATAGATCTTGGCCTGGTATTAATGGGTATGATTATTCCGTTTTGGGCGGTAATGGGTACATTTACTGCTGTTATAATAACTTCAGTAATGAATCCTATTTTGCATAGTATGGGAATACTTCACCGCTGGTCGCCAGGTATGAATACTGTTACCACTACTTATTCTAATTCGGTTGATTTCTGGATGAGTTTTGGTATCGGTGTTGCGGCGGCAGTCGCGGTAGTGGCAATTTTCCAGACCGTTCGCGACGTGTTGAAAAAAACGAAAGAGATTCGCGCTACCCGGGAAGCAATGAAAAGCGTCACCGCGCGAAAAGAAAATATCTGGGACGTACCGGCTGGTCGCGGCGATTTTTCCCCGGCTATCGCGCTGTGCTTATATGCGATATGTTCTTTGGGATTGACCTATTTATGTCACCGTCTGGTGCCGGAGTTCCCGATAATATTCCTACTTTTTTTTACTCTTATATATACACCGTTTATATCCTATGTTAACGCGAAATTAATCGGTATCTGCGGCCAGCAGGTTGAAATACCTTTTGTTCGTGAAGGTGCTTATATCCTTTCAGGTGTTAAAGGCATTAATATCTGGCTGGCTCCAATCCCGGTAGACAACTATGGTGCAGGGGTACAGCAGTTCAGGGTTAACGAATTAACGGGTACTAATTTTTGGTCTTATGTTAAGGCTGACATCTTAATTATTCCTTTAAGCTTGCTGCTCAGCCTTGTATTCTGGGCATTTATCTGGCATGCTATGCCTATTCCATCAGAACAGTTTCCGTTTGTACAACAGATGTGGGATTTGCAGGCAAAGAACACCATATTGGTATGGTCGGCGACACTGGATACCGGCGGCGCGGTGCCGATGTTCTACCAGGCACTGCATCCAACTGTAATTGCCAGCAGTTTCTCATTCACTGTTATCGCATATTCATTGCTTTCAATGTTTGGGTTGCCGGTAATGGCTATTTATGGTTTTATCCGCGGTATTGGCGGTATGCCTCACGCGTTTATATTTGAATTCGCCGGCGCGTTGATAGGAAAATTTTATTTACAGAAGAAGTTCGGCGAGAAGAGATTCTTGCAGATGATTCCGGTTGTTTTCGCTGGCTATGGTGCTGGTGTCGGGTTGATTGCGTTGCTGGGTGTGGCGGTACTGTTGATTAAAAACGCCATTTCCGCCGCGCCGTTTTAAAACGGGAGAAATTTTATGGAACGTATCGGTACACAGGTAAACCTGCCGTGGAAAATAGTTCTGCAGATTACACTGCAGGGAATTAAAATAAGATTGGGTCGGGCATTAGTGACACTGTCCGGCGTGGTGCTGGGCATTGCGTTCCTGATGAACGTAATTACCGGCGAGTTGATTAAACGCACGGTATCCAACGAACAGAAAATCCGTGCTGAGGTTAACTTAATGTCGACTCTGGTTGGCAGTGAGATGGGCAATGCAAAAGGCAAGATAATCGGCATTGTAGCATCTGGAAAACTGACAGTGCCTGAAACCAAGCTGGTTGAATGGCTGGTTAGTAAAAATCCGGATGAAATACGAGTCTGCGGCGATATTATCCCGGGGTTAAAGCCATCGACATCTGCTGAAATTGGCAAAGATGCATATTTACTCATTATCATGGGTGCTGATAAAAATTTAAAGTCGTCAATAGCAGAATTATCTGCCGGTATGAAGCAGGCAATTGTTATCGATACTGTAGGTGACAGAAATTATCTTGCCAGTGATACTACTGGTGTTAAAATGCTGAACATGGGTACCGCGCAAGCCGCTGCCGATGTAAATGCGCAGGCAAAACAGAAAGAAGATACCGCACGTGCTATCTGGGTGGTGGCTATCTCTCTGCTGGTTACTGTTATCGGTATTGCCAACGCGCTGTTGATGTCGGTGACAGAACGGTTTAAAGAGATTGGAACCATGAAGTGCCTGGGTGCGCTATCGGTATTCATTCGCAGGCTCTTCTTATTGGAAAGCGGTATTATCGGATTGGTAGGCTCTATATTCGGGGTGCTGCTCGGGGTATTGGTACCGATGGTAGCATTCGGCTCGATGTATGGCATGAAACTCGTTTTTGGCGCCATGGATTATCCGCTGCTGTTGTTAACTTCTTTCGGCACCCTGATTGCTGGCGTTTTATTATCAATGCTGGCAGCGATATATCCGGCTAATTTTGCCGCCCGCATGATTCCGGCAATGGCACTGCGAAGCAACGTATAAAAGGAACTGACTCATGGCTATTACAACTGAAAATATGAATTCTTTTTTCGATAAAGCGGCAGATACCACCGCGGGTGAATATATTATCCGCGCGGTTGATGTGAAGAAAATTTACCGAATGGGCGACTCGGAAACCCACGCGCTGCGCGGGGCGACCATGGATATCATCCGCGGTGAATATATCTCCATTATGGGACCATCCGGTTCGGGTAAGACTACCTTTTTTAACATGATTGGCGGCTTGGCAAAACCGACTTCCGGCAAGGTATATATTGACCAGGTAGATATTGCGCAGCTTGATCCTTACGAATTGGCGTGGCTGCGCTGCCGTAAGGTTGGATACATCTTTCAGTCATACAACCTTATTCAAGTTATGTCTTGTCTGGAAAATGTAATGCTGCCGATGTCATTCGCCGGGGTCAGCAGCGAGGATGCCCGCGAAAAAGCTTTGGAAATATTGGCGTTGGTTGGATTGGAAACCCGCGCGTTGCACAAACCTGCGGAGATGTCCGGTGGTCAGCAGCAGCGTCTTGCTATTGCCCGCGCACTGGCAAATGAACCGGCTATCATTCTGGCAGACGAACCAACTGCCAACCTTGACTTGCGTACCGGTGAAGAAATCATCGAGTTATTCGCCCGGTTAAAGGATGACCTGGGAGTGACGATTGTTACCGCCACCCATGACCTGAAAATGCTGAAGCGGTCGGACCGCATTGTTTGGATTGAAGACGGATTAATTGGCAAGGTTGTCACATCGGATGAACTTGATATCGATGTTGGACAGATACACTAATGGCGAAAAAGCAAGAAGAATATCCGGTTGTAAAAAATCCGTTATCGGTAATACCGATAAAGCCGGATAATTTAGAGATAAAATACGATAGCAAAGGCATGATGCACTTGCGGTTATCGCAGGAGCCGTCGGGAATGTTGAAGCACGTGGTGCTCTGGCTGCGATACGATTACAGCCGCAAGATAGAACTGGATGAATATGGCACCGCGTATTATTCGCTGGTGGACGGCAAAACTAATTTACGGCAGATTATCGATAAAATGAACGCTAAATTCGATAAATCGCGCGAGGAAATAGAACAGGCAGTGATACTTTTCACTAAAAAACTAATGCAGATGCAGATGATTTTGCTGAAAGTGCCGGCATCTGCAACCGGGGACAAGTTGAAATGAAAAAAGACAAGATTATTATCCGCGCCAACGATGTGAAGCGCAAATATATGATGGGTGATGAAGAAGTATGGGCACTCAAAGGGGTATCTCTGGATATCTATGAAGGTGAGTACCTGTCTATCATGGGTCCATCTGGTTCTGGGAAATCAACTTTTTTTAATATGATCGGCGCACTTGATATCCCCACCAGTGGAAATATCGAGTTTATGGGAGAAGACCTTTTTTCATTACCAGAGGCACGCCAGGCATGGATTCGCTGTAACACTATCGGCTATATTTTCCAATCGTATAACTTGATTATGGTTATGACCGCGCTGGAAAATGTAGCATTGCCAATGATCCTGAAAAATACCCCGAAAGATGAAGCTAATGAAAAAGCAACGAAGATTTTGACCCAGGTAGGCCTGGGGCATCGTATCGACCATCTGCCAATGCAGCTATCCGGCGGTCAAATGCAGCGCGTCGCCATCGCCCGCGCCCTTGCAAACTCTCCCGCCATTATTTTGGCGGATGAACCAACTGGCAACCTTGACAGCAAAACCGGTGAAGAAGTAATTAACCTGTTGAAGCAATTGCAGGATGATTTGAATATTACTATCATTACCGCCACCCATGACGTGAAGATGCTGAATATCAGCGACCGCATAGCCTGGATTCGCGACGGTAAACTCGACCGTCTGGAAGAAAGGGCAAACGTACAGATTGACACTGGAAGCATGGGAGAATGACCTCACCCCCCGACATCCTCTCCAAAGGAAAGGGGGAGATTTATTATTTTAATTTTATAGTTAAAAACGAATATTATTATAAAATAGACACCTTGTATTTAAATACTGGGTGTTTTTTATATAATTGCAATGACCATAATTATATGCAGGGGTGGTTGTATTGAAATAATAACCTCCAATACAACCACTCTCTTCTCTCTTCTTCACCTCGGATGATGTCAAAGCTGTTTAAAAATAGTATAATACCTTCGCGAATAAAACTAACTTTGCGGATGCCGCTTGGTAGCGATATCCGGTTATGGGGAATAATGAAAATTAATAATAATTACCTTAATTTGAAGGACAGTTATCTCTTCTCAACCATTGCCAGAAAAGTCAACGAGTATAAATCCGCTAATCCGGATAAAAATGTAATCCGATTGGGAATCGGCGACGTTACGCTGCCGCTTGCTCCTGTGGTTGTCGACGCAATGAAAAAAGCATCTGAAGAAATGGGTATAGCAGAATATTTTCGCGGCTATGGCGAGGAACAGGGTTATGCGTTCTTGCGCAAAGCGGTTGCAGACTACTATTCTCTGAAGGATGTAGATTTCGATGAAAATGATGTGTTTATTTCTGATGGTGCGAAAAGCGACCTGGGGAATATTCTCGATATATTTGATGTAGATAATGCGATTTTGGTGCCGGACCCGGTTTACCCGGTTTATGTTGACACTAATATCATGGCTGGCAGAAAAATCGCATTTATGGACGGCAGTGCAGCAAATAATTTTCTGCCTATGCCGGACGACGATGTGACGGCAGACATTATCTATCTTTGCTCACCCAATAATCCCACCGGAGCGGTATACAATCGCGAACAGTTGAAAAGCTGGGTTGATTATGCCATTAAAAATGACGCGATTATCCTTTTTGACGCGGCTTATGAAGCGTTTATTGCTGACAGCACTTTGCCGACATCAATTTATCAAATTGACGGTGCAAAGAATTGCGCTATCGAGTTCTCTTCATTATCAAAAACTGCCGGCTTTACCGGTACTCGCTGCGGTTATACAGTTGTGCCGAAAGAATTGATGAGAAACAATGTGAGCCTGAATAAGCTGTGGCTGCGCAGGCAGACCACAAAGTTTAATGGCGTTCCATATATAGTCCAGCGCGGCGCCGAAGCGGTATTCACACCAGAAGGCCAGCAGCAGACTCGCGATGCAATCAGCTACTACATGACAAACTCGAAGGTTATCGCTGATACTTTACGTGAAATGGGCATTTGGTTCTGCGGCGGCGAAAATTCTCCGTATATCTGGCTGAAATGCCCGGACGGCATGTCATCATGGGAGTTCTTTGACTACCTGCTGGCAAATGCCAATGTTGTAGGAACTCCCGGCGCAGGATTCGGCGCCAACGGTGAAGGTTTCTTCCGTCTGACAGCATTTGGCAACCATGACAATGTGATAGAAGCGATGAGAAGATTTAAAAATCTTAAATAGTATAAAATTGAATATTATTACAAAAATGATGCCCGATATGTGAATATCGGGCATTTTGTTGTTTTTATGAAACTTTTTTCTAAAAATTTCATTATGTGTACATATAATTGTTGACACCTATAAAAATAAACGATATTATTTACTTAATAAGAGCTAATATCACAACTTACAAGGAGACAGATGTGGCTACACTGGTTGAACAGGCTAAAACTATTATCTGCAATGGCGTAAGAACAGGACAATATCCTATTCAATCTCAACTGCCTTCGGTTGAAGACCTTGCAGTTACTGCCTCATGCAGTACCGAAACTATGCGTCGCGCCTTGACCGAACTTGCTCGCGAGGGTGTGGTTCAGCGTATCAAGCGTTATGGCACCATGGTTATAGCACGGCCATCACGCGGCCGCGTTTGTGTATTGGCATCCCGCGATATTCACACCAACCAGATGCTGCAGGAACTGGTATGTACCGCATTGCGCAACGCCGACGTTGACGTTGACATGGTTCCGGTCAGCAAAGACTTGGTGGCTGCCAGCGATTGGATCTCCTCGTTATTGCTCAAGCGCCGTCCGCCTGAAATTCTGGTAGTGCTGTCATCAGACGGCCACATGTTCACCAATCAGGACTTATTCCTTAATATATTAGACCGCTTCCCAAAACATGTATTGGTGATGTTCGACCACTTTTCGTCCTCGCCAAAGGTAGGGGAATGGCACATTTTATATAATCACTGGCAATCCGCCGGTCTGGTGATGAATCACCTGCGCGAATTAGGCCACAAAAAAGTCGCCTGTGTTGCCGGCAATACCGATTATGAAATCTGCAACGTTTACCATGAATTGCTGGAACAGGCGGAAGATTTATTCCGCATGGCCGGTATGGAACTAATACCATATTACCATTCGTCAGTAATTGATGGTCTGGTGAAATTGATAAAAGAAGATGGCGTCACCGCGTTCTGGGACCAGAATGACTCTGTTGCCTTTAAAACCCTCATACAACTGCACCAGCACGGCATCCATGTACCGCAGGATGTATCAATCGTTGGCCGTTTCGACACCCCCTGGGCGCAGGAATGCCACCCGCCATTAACGACAGTATCAATGAACCCCGAAGGCATGGCGCAGGCAATCAGCCAGGCAGTGGTAGACGCCCTCGACGGTAACCAGCAATACGGCTACACCAAAGTATCATCAAAACTGGTAGTCCGCGAAAGCACAGGACCGGCACCGGTTAAGTAATTGCAAATTAAAAATTGGAAATTGCAAATTACAGTGGAATGATAAAATGTAATTGCGTAGGGGCAGGTTCTAAACCTGCCCCTTTTTGCATATATTATTAGCAAACAAGGGACAGGCAAAACCTACCCCTAAAATTTATTCTGCTTATCTGCTCATCCATGTTAATATATTTAACTTACCCCTTAACAACCCGCCAACTCAACACTTCGCCAACCTTGATTTTAAAAGCTTCCGGCAGTTCATATCTGGTGTAATCGCCGACTTTACCTGCGGCCTTCATGTTTATACAATCGGCGGTTTGGGCGGTGCTGCCGGCTGGTATTTCCAGTTGGGTGATGGTGTTGCCGGTTTTGAATACACGCTGGATTTGCAGGGAAATGGTGCCTTCTTTAATGGTGGCTGTTGCCCAGAAGTTCGGGTGGACTATCGGGAATCTGCCGTCATTTTCAGCGCGTAGGCGCAGTGCGCCATCTTCCGCAGTGTAGAAGAAATCGAGCCAGGCGTCGTAGACCAGCCAGCTTGCCGGGGCGGTCATGTAGTAGGTTCCCCAGCTTAATTCGCCGTTGGGGCGGTACATCAACCGGGTATCGCAGGGGTGGCGGTGGCTGTCGTCAACCGACGCCATCATCCGCTGCCAGATTGGCATCATGCGCGGGTCATTTACCGATGCGACTGCTGTCATCATGAAACCTTCGACGTAGGGGAGCCAGCCATATTCTACGGCTTCCGCGCCATCGGTGCCAACTTCGTCCGGCGGCACGTTGAAGCGGCCATTGCCATTTTGCGTGACAACCGCGTTGATGCATGACAGCAGTTGTTTGGTGTCCAATACATCTGTGCCTGTAAGCATGCGGTTGAATACTTGGCCTGCAACCTGTCCGGCGTGGCAGGTATCGCGTTTTACCCCGTTCACACTGCCGTAGGCGATGAAATATTCACCGTTCCAGAGATCGGCGTTCAGGCGGGCAATTGCCGCTTGCCGCCAGCGTTTCACGTCGTCATTCAGGCTGTCATCGCCCATCTTGGCTGACCATCGCTCGTATATTGCCAGGGCAGCCAGCCACAGGGTCGCCATGTAGCCGGTGGTGCCAAAATAGTGATAACCGTCATAACTGGTTCCCAGTCCGTCGCCGACCTGTGCCACGCCATCGCCTTCGTCAGCCCATTTTGCATGTTTCAACAATGCGCGTTTTGCGCGCGGGAACATATCTTTTTCAAACTTCGCGTCGCCGGTGCTCCAGGCATGGCGCGCGGTCTGGATGATGAATGAACAGGTTAAGTCCGGCCAGTTTATCGAACCTGCTGTGCGGCTGAGATGCCCGCCGCCCAGGTCGTGCTGGATACCGCCGTCATCACCCTGGATAGCGGCAAATAGGCTTAACTCGGTATCATTAAGTTGTGGGAAAAGCAGTTGCGTTGACGGATGCGCCGCCAAACGTTGGTCGATGGTGCCGTAGGTTCCTGCCATCTCCGTCGGACCTTCATTTACGCTGAACTTGCCGGCACGGGTAAATACGCTGTTTGATACCAGCGGATAATTACAGTTGCTCAGGCGTTCGCATAGCCAATCCGGCAAGGTGCTATCATCAAGCAAGGCAGATAACGAGCCGATTTCCGCGAGAATATTATCCGCATTATTTAATAATTCCGCCAGCATATCTGCACCATCTTTGAAATTATTCTGCCAATACATGCCCAGGTCGACGCTGAGGGAATCAACCCAGTTTGGCATTGCAGCTACAACAGCCATATCGGTGGCGACTGTTGCACCTGCGGGGATAGTGATAGTGGTACTTAATTCGCCGGTATCAGCTATAGAAATTGTTGCGATAGAAGTTTGTTTGCTGATAATTGTACCCAGGTAATGATCGCCGAATGCCGACAAGTATGTCTGATTCGGGGTGCCGGTATATCGCAGTGCGGTGATATTATCGCTGATTTTTTCGGTGGATATTTCTCGTCCGGCAGGGTCGTCGTAATGGTGGTAATATCCGTCGCCATAACCGATTTTGCTCTCTGCCTTGGCTACACCGCCGCCGATGCCGATAACGTTGGGCCAGCCCATGCGGCAAGTGATGGTGCGGGGGGAATCGCTATTGTTAGTAATTGCCCAACGAACAATGAACCCGGGAATGCTGGCGTGAACCAGATCCTGTGGTGTCAATGTCCCGGACAAGGTGACAGCGACATTAATGCCTTCTAAAATATCGCCAACTTTCAATGTTGCTTGCGGGAATCGCGGGGTGTAATCAATCTTTTTACATGCCAGGTGACCGGGGACGATAGGACGAGTTGCGATGTCAACAGTGGTGTCATCTTCGCTGATGGCCATATATGCGCCGGGTAGGCCGTCCGGGTTTTCCAACGGGCAGTCCTGGTTGTTATTCATGCTGAAATTGCGGAACCGCCCGTCACGGCAGATATCTACCCGACCGCCGCCGATGCCGCCTAATGGCACGCCGGTGGGTGCCCATGTCTGGTCAACCTGACCGGCAATCCACTCATCAGCCTGACCATTGGCGATAAATCGCGGCCAGGTGCAGATCAATAATTCCGCTGAGGTAATATCGGCAGGCCAATTATTGAAGGTGAGACTACCGTTGCCGCGGGATACTGATATCATGCCGGGGCAGAACCAGGCAAGCTGCGGGTCAATTGACGGGATAACCGCCGGGTTCGCCGCGCCTTCGCCAGCAGCAATATCATAATCCTCGGTACGCAATCCACCGACATTAACGTGCATCGACACGCCGGATAATCGCGCAACGTCAGCTTTTGGCACCCGTACGAATACGAAATAAGCCAGCCGTCCCAGCGGACTGGGGATAAAAATATCAATAGGCTTGGTAGGGTTAACACCTAAAGTAAATAACTCCTGGTGTTCATTCTCGCGTATGTCATACATAAATTCTTTTCTTCTTTCTACATCTATTCGATGTAATTATTCTTGATTGTTAATTGATCTAAACACAAGCAACATAACTTGATGATGTTAATGTTGTGTTTGCTGTTCTTTAATATACATATCAATATCATTGATAGTATATTTTGCACCTGTTGTGTGAAGCGCTTCAAAACACGCTATGATATAATCAAGCACGTGGTATTTTGAAAACAATTCTATAACCGCCTTACCTTTTAAACCTTTTTCTGTTTTATATTCTTCGATGCAATATATCAAAAATGGCATTTCTTGACTCATATTATGCTTCCTCTGGATATGTTATTGTACCAGTTGATTTTTCTTCATCAAGCATAGTCAGCAGCATCTGCGGACTTAAATGCCATAATTTAGTTTCTTCTTCTTCGAGAGCAGAATACAATTCTGATTTATAAAACATTTCTGCCGCTTTAATTTCATCTAAAGAGTATTTTTCTATTATTAACTCAATTACCTGTGGAATAAGCAAGATTAGCATAGCTTTAAATGTATCTTTTTCCATTTTATTTTCCATCCTTTAAATTTAGTGTTTCGGCGTAATGCAGATACGATAGGGATGCAGATGTAGAAAAAACAATCTGATTATAAACATTCTTAATTTTCAATGCCTGCAAGGTTTGTTCTTTAGACAAAACTCCTGAAGTATAGAGAAGAAATGTCTGATAGATATCATCATTTGCTACTGGACCATAAACTAAATCATATATTTCGCCGTTATAAGTACCGGAACGGTTTTGTGCTACAAAATCAAGGCATGATTCGTCAGGAGAATTGAATTTCAGTAACTTTAATTCTTTAAATGCTGCATCTATATCAAAATTATAAATGTTAACAATAATATTTCCAGCCTTGCGACGCATATATACTTTCGTCGCAAAACTAACAGCCTGTTCTTTATTAGTTGTAGTATAAAATCCAAATCCAAAATCTAAAAGTCTATTTTGGATTATTAATTCTGGTTTTTCAACTATAACATTGCTGCCATGATACAATTTCATCCGTTAACTCCAGCATTTATCATAAGGTTAATTCATGTTTTTGAACAAACCTATTATACAATCAATTGCAAAACCTTGCGATACCCTGAAACAATCTCATTTATTGGTGCAAAGAATATAAAACGGGTAAAGTTTTTAGAAATCGACTGCAATCGATAGAAGTCGATTTCTATCGATTTTAAAGTAGAAGAGTGAAACTAAAAATTTCACCCTTCTCTCATCACTCTTCACTCTTCTACAGTTTCGCATCCGGTCCGATCAGCAGTTCTTTCACCTCGTCTTTCTCAACTTTTTGCGGGGTGATCATGATATCGTGGGTCAGGATGCGGAAGCCTTTGGGGTCAAGCAGCACTACGCGCATAACTGTGGCAATGCCTTTATTCAGGGATTCCCGGGCACTACTGTTCCAGATGGAAATTGTGACGGTGCAGCTTTCACCTGGTGCGCAGTTTACTTGTATATCGCGCCATTCGCGGGTGCATGCTCCCTTTGCCCAACTCAGCATGGTTCGTATTTTACATTGGTTCAGGTTGATGGCATTGAACTGGTTATGCAATTCAAAAGTAATTTCATTTTCTCCGTCATGCCATTCGACTTGCTCAGGGAACCATACCGGTGAGAATAACACGCGCATTGCCCAGAAAAACGGTTTTGGCAACAAATCTGCGGTGACGATTCCCCAATCATTATCCTCGGCCCATACTGCCCAGCCCCAGGGATTCTCTCCGGCTGCGCCACATATCCATGGGAAATATGCTCCGCCCAGGCAGGATGGTTCTTCGCGCATGTAGCCCCATTCGCGACGCAGGCGATCAGTGAATACTTCCAGCGAAGACCGTCCCGAATCCTGGTTTTCCGGCACATCGCTGATGATATCGCCGTATGGAGCGTGCAGCAGATCCGGTATCAGGTTGGCGATGCCGTATTCTGAACTGTACCATACCCCGCTCCAGCCATGTGCTATTGCTTCTTCGCGGGTGGTACTTTTCATTCCGCCATCCCAGGCTATCGGGTTTTCTACCACACCGTTTTTCAGGAAGTTTTTGATATGGTTGAATGAATAATGGGTATCGGCGATGTCGCCATTACGCAGTTCCAGAATACCGCGGATGGTATTAGCCGGTCCCGGCGGCGGAAACATGGTAGGTCGGCTGTAATCGAGTAGTTTGGCGAACCGGTTGTAGATGTTCATGTGGTTATAGCCGTCTTCTGCTTCCGTTTGTTTTGACGGCATATTTTCATTGCCGATACTCCATACCATCACCGATGCGTGGTGGCGGTCGCGAATAATGCCGCCTTGGATTCGCTGCATTGCGGGTCCAACCCACAATGGGTCGGCGATGTAGTCTGTTCCCCAATCAATCGGCAGTTCCTGCAGCAGGTAAAAGCCTAACTCGTCGCACAAATCAGCCAGGCAGCGCGGTCCCAGGTAGTGGGTGCGGATACAGTTTACATTTGCCTTTTTCATCAATGTCAGGCATTCCCGCAGCCATGATTCCGGGGTATACATGCCAAATTCCGGGTGATAGGTAAGATGATTAACTCCCCGAAACTTTACCGGGTTACCATTTAATTTCGGCAAACCGCCAGACATATCAAACTTGCGAAAACCGGTGCGGTACGTCACTGTCTGTTCTTTTTCACCAGGCAACCGCAGCGTAATAGTTACATTGTACAGGTTCGGGTATTCGTCATTCCATAATTTCGGGTTGTTTACTGTCAGTGTTACCGGTATTGCAACCTTTGCGTTTGGCTCAATCAATACAAAGAAATTATCCCACGCTATTCCATTTTCGCCGTCAGATATTTTAATGGAGATCTCACCGCTGCGCTGATATTCGGAAAGGTTGCGGATAGTGACTTCGCCGGACAATGTACCTTGTGTCAAGTCGTTATTAAGGCTGGCAACCAGATGGTAATCAGATACCTGGCAAGCACCAGTCGCGTGAAAATAGGCGTGCTGCGATATTCCGGCAAACTCACCCGCGTGGCGCGGCATATCCATCTTTACAAACGGGTGTCGGCGCAACAGTCTTACCGCTACCAATGCTTTCTTGCCGGGGGTGACCATGTCTGTAACATCATATTCAACCGGTGTCAGGCCGCTGGTATGTTCTCCCAGTAATTGGCCATTTAAATATATTCGCCCACCCGGATAAATGCCGTCAAATGTAAGGTAAATGCGTTTTAAAATCCAGTTGTCGGGTATAGTGACAACTTTACGTATTACCGCGCCATCTTCCGGGTCGATATGGCTCAGCCCAATGCGATCCCAACCGGGGATAGTTGCCGCGGCGGTTTCAACATCCTGCGAAAATACCTTTCCCGGCTGCGCCACGGTTTCCCAGTCGTTATCATTAACCTGTTGCGAAGCCAGTATGGTTTCATCCTCTGCAAATGGCCAGCGGGCAACCTGCCAATCGCCATCCATGGAAACCCGGTTATTCTCACCGCATAATTGCGGTATATATGACACAGGATGAATTGTCGTCTCATACCCGCCATCAAAGGTAATCCGGGTTACTTCAGAAACAGACAACTGTCGTGCAATCAGCTCATCGCCGTTAATAATCATAGTGAAAATGTTCCTTATAAGAAGTGATGTAATCCGCACACATTATAACCGTTCCAACTAATTTTTAATAGGGTATTTGGTGTTTTTTTGTGAATTACACAGAGATTCTCAGAGGAGACACAGTTTGTCTCAAATTATTCGTAATTCGTACAGACAATTGCAAAACCTATTTTTTCAAATGTTTAAGTTGCTGGTGTTGTGGTAGGCGAAAACCACCCCGACCTTCGGCCACCCCTCCTTGGCAAGGAGGGGAGTTTAAAATGAAGGTTTTGATTATTAAAGCAACTATTATTTTATCAAGTAACTATCATAACTCCCCTCCTTGCCAAGGAGGGGGTAGGGGGTGGTTTGGTTGATTATATATTTAGTATGGTTTTGCAAGACCTTGTGTAATTATTAATTCTCAATTCTCTAACCCGAACCCGTGGAAAATCGGCCGTCCAACCGCGATAGCACGCAGTTTGTATTCCAGAAATACCATGCCGGTACTCAGCGTACCGAGTTGATTATTATTTAACATCGTGCGTTCGAGTGCAAAACCTTCGATGTGCGCTTCCTGAATCCGTTCTTCCAGCAGTCTTTCCATCTCGGTGTGCAGCCATTCGCGCGCTTCTTCGAGGGTGTTGAATGACCGGCATTCTTCTGGTGTATGTGCAGCAAATCCGTATTCAAGTGGCAGAACAGAGCCTTCAAGCTGCATGGTTAGCACGCCGGATATTGCGCCGACAGCATTGGCAACTTCGGCATGTTCAGGCACGATTAATTGTGCGCCAAGTTTCTCCGCAGCTGCCTGAGCCAATACCTGTGCGGGTGCGCCAATGGCTACCAGCGGATTATCGCAGTGTGTCTTTATCGACAGGCCAAGGGTGGCAGCATCTGAACAGAGCAATCGCAGCAATTCACGATTGGCGGGTCCATTCGGGAAATCCGGCAGTGATGATTGTCGATGCCGTAGTACCCGGTGCAACAGTTGCATTGTCATTCGGTTGCTGAAGGTTTCAAAACTGCGGGTGGCAAAAGTGTCGGGGTCAGTTTCTGCTCTATGGGCAAATAGGCGCAAAGCTATTTCAGAGGCTTCACGGTTCCAGACATTATATAATCTTGAAACGTGCATTAAGTCGGTCGGTGTCAATGTCGATTGCTGGATAACGCCAGACGTTTCCAGTCGTTCAACCGGCACCAGCGATGGGTCGCAGACGTCAATTATTTCCGCTATCTGCCGGCGAGAACGCGGTCCATCTGATAACGCCGCCAGGGTGCGCTCTTCGGTTCCCGTCAGGTCGTTGTCTTTGTATTCGCGCATCAGCCGGAAAAACTCTGTCGGTTGTACAAGCGGTGAATTGGTATCCCGCATCGACCACAGGTTATTCAACTCATCCAGAATATATGGATATTCATGTGCCAGGTAGGCGAGGGGGATTGCGCGGCGCGGGCCGATGGTCAATTGGCCTTGCCTGTTAAGAGCAATGATGCTGTCGCCACCCAGGCCGATGGTTTCAATATCTACAGCGCGAACGATAGTGTTCCAGTCGGCTACGCTGGCACCTGATGATGTGACGACCGGGTCGCCATTAATGATAACCGCGATGTCGCTGGTGGTGCCGCCAATATCAACCACCAGGCCATCACGAACCCCAGATAATACCTGCGCGCCGCAAACGCTGGCGGCGGGACCGGAAAGAATTGTTTCTACCGGAGTATGCCGTGCGGTTTCTTCACTCATCAGCGTACCATCGCCGCGAACAACCATCAGCGGCGCGTGAATATGGTGGGCAGCCATTGTAGCCTTTACATGGCTGATAAGGTCGGCAATGATGGGCAGCAGGCGGGCGTTAAGACAGGCGGTAATTGTACGCTTTATGGAATCAAGCTCCATGGTGAGGGTATGCGCGCAAACGACAGGTTTGATCGTCATTTCAGCAATTATTTCCGCCGCGCGGATTTCCATGGCGGGGTTTCTCGCGCTTGCCATCCCGCTTATCGCGATGGCATCGACATTATCCTGCTCCAGTAGTATTCCCACCGCATTGCGCACTTCAGTTTCGTCCAGTTCTTCCATCACTTGTCCGGTAATATCGGGCCGTCCGCTTACCACCTGGCGCGGGAAATGATTCACCTTTTCAACGGCATATTTATCAAAACCAAGCAGCAGTGCGCCGACTTTATCGCCTTTGTTTTCAACTATGGCATTGGTGGCAAGGGTAGTGCTGAGCGAAACCAGTTGCACCCGCTCAAGCATGCCGGTCGGCAGCTGGCTGATGGCATCCGCTATCCCGCGGCTCAGGTCATCCCTGGTGGTCAGCGATTTAGCCTTCGCCAGCACTTGTTGTGTCGAAAACTCAAGGATTACGGCGTCTGTATAAGTACCGCCAGCATCAATTCCCAAACCGTATGGCATAATTAACCTCTAATAATAATCTGATTTACTGTATTAACATGGATGGACAGGATGTGTAAGATTTTATTTCTATAATGCACAGTATACGTGATTACTATCATACATATCTTGTAAATAGACATTGAAAATTCAGAAATGTTGCATATTTGCATTCTTTAATTCAAAAATATTTGGCAGATGGTAGGGGAGCTGTCCCCAGCTCCCGCGAAAGTGTCTTTTTAAATAGAAAGAATCGGATGTGACGGCAAAATATGGTAAAAAACAGCACCACCTAAATATGATGTCGCTATTTCGATTTTTTACATCATTATTCCGGTTCATCGCGGGAACTGAGGACAGTTCCCCTACCTTATCAGCCAACATTTATAATTAAAATGATAATTAAATATGAAGTGTAAGGGTATACGCTGTGGGAATAGAATGGTAATTAAGTTAAACGCTTTGCAAGAGCATAATTCCTTTGTTTTATATTAGGAATTATGCTCTAAAAAGAAAATAGATGATGACTATACTAATTCAAATTCGATCTTTTTATTAAATATGCTACACCAATAACAGTATCAGATGCTGGAGTTGCTGCACCATTTTTTATATCATTCATAGATTGTGCGATGATACTAACTGATTGCTTTGGCGGATTACTTTCATCTATTATTTGTTTGCTTGATGCAGCAAGTCTAAGTCTTAATATCACACTCTGACCTGGCTTTATATTGTACGATGTCCATCCATTGTTAAATATTTTACTTGTTCGGTCAATTCCACTATCGTCAAATATCGCAACTTTCCATTTACTATTTAACCCATTATCGATAATCGTTGAACTGGTAATAAGGAAAATATCTGGTACATTACCGGTGTTTTTAATCATAATATCAAATTCGCTTTGACGATTTATTTCCTGGTCGATAGTTACTGTCTGCAAATTGCCAGTATTATTAATAACACCAACTCCAAATGTCGGACTGCCAAGTTTAGAGTTTCTTATTGCTGAGTCAATACCTGAAGTAGGGACAAAGTCAGCAGTAGTAAATGTAAAAATTGTTGACCATAGTCCCAAATTGTTACCATTTTTACCACGTGCCCGCCAATAGTATTTTGTACTGTATGCCAATAGAGTTGTTAATGTTGTTGTAGGTGAACCTAATGAAACCCTATTAGTGAAGTTAGCATCTTTTGATATTTCAACATCGTATGCTAATGAATTTAATACAGATGTCCAGACGAACGTTGTGTTAATTGGCACATCAATTGCATTATCAGCAGGTGAAATTAATGTTGGTGGTAGTAATTGTGGCATTGCAGTTGTGAATGACCAGAATGTAGAGTAAGCACTGTGTATATTACTTGAGTTTATCGCTTGCACCCGCCAAGTATATTTCGTATTCGTATTTAAATTATATTGTATAGTTGCTGATGTCGTATTAACAGTATTCGTTTCTATCGGGATGGAAGCACTTGCTGGTCCATATAGTTCATATTGGTAATTAACCGCTGTAGATACTGGAAGCCATACAAGAGTAGCAGGTATGGCTACATTAACCGCATTATTTGTTGGTGATATTTGAACTGGAACACCAAATCTTGTTGATGAATCAGCAATAATAGTAAAATCAGCATCACTGTTATCTGAAACATTGACATCAGTTAATGAAGTTATTTTTACTCGATAATCTGTTCCAAGTGTTTGATTAGTAGGAATATTCCAACTGTATGTCCCTGTATTTGGCGCATTATTTGAAATGGTGCTATTAAGGACGCTATTTTTAAATAGTTCTATTTTTACATTACCTGGGTTACCTGTTGATGTCCATGTGATATTATGTGTGCTACTCTGTAGCCATTGCTCATTTCCGTTTGGAGATATAAGAGTTAGAGATGAAATAGAGTTATTATTAGTTATTGCATAAAGATTGTGGTCTTCTGAACTGAAGTATAATGTACCATCACTACCTAATGAAGGTGATGATGTGATTTTATCACTTGATGAGTACTCCCATTTTTTTGAACCGTTTTTATTTATAGCATACATCTTTTTATCAGAAGAACCAACAAAAATGGTACCATCAGCAGATATCAATGGGGATGAATTTACTTGGTTTCCAGTAATAAATTCCCATTTTTTCGTACCATCTGGATTTATGGCATAGAGTTTATTATCATAAGAACCAACATAAATAGTACCATCAGAATCAATAGCAGGAACAGAATCAATCTGATCACCAGTAGTAAACTCCCATTTTTTTGTCCCGTTTGGATTCAAAGCATATAATTTGTTATCTCCTGAACCAAAATAAATAGTACCATTCGAATCAATAGATGGAGAGGAATAAACCCAATTTCCAGTAACAAATTCCCATTTTTTCGTACCATTTGGACTTAGTGCATATAACTTTTTATCTAATGAACCGAAATAGATGGTTCCATCTTTACCAATTGCTGGTGTTGATCCTATTCTACCTCCTGTAGTGAACTCCCACTTTTTTGAACCATCAATATTTAGAGCATATAATTTATTATCACCTGAACCAAAATAAATTGACCCATCTGAAGTTATAACAGGAGATGATGTTATCTGGTCTCCTGTGAGGAACTCCCATTTTTTAGAACCATTGGAGTTTATAGAATAAAGTTTCTTATCATATGATCCTATAAGAATAGAGCCATCTATACAAACTGTGGGAGATGACCATTCAATTATTGCACCTACATTATAATTCCATAATTCTGAACCGTCAGGTTTTATGGCATATATTTTTTTATCTCCAGAACCGACATAAATTGTGCCATCAGTACTAATAGCTGGTGAAGAACGAATATAATTTCCTGTATTGAAAGACCATTTTTTTATGGGGTTTTCTGGACCATTAAATAAACTTTTTCCTGTATTTTGGATGTCATGGCGAAACGTTGGCCAAGCACTATTTGCCAATTGCGAAAAGGACTGACCTAATGTAACTATCATCAAAATGAAAATTAATACTTTTCTCCGCATTTTCCATGTCTCCTTAACTCTTGAATATGTATGTCACTATCAATAATTTATAGATGACAATTTGTTAAAAAGTCCAGACTATAATCATATAAAGAAATATTAAACCTTTGAATGTAGTAATGTCAATAAGAATAACAAATATTTTCAATATTGAAATTAGTTGTTATTTGTATAAATTGCACTGAGAAGATACAGAGATTCACAGAGAATATTTTTAACACTCCGTGTATCTGTGTAACAAATCTATTTCTTCAAATCTTCCTGCGGTGTTCTGAATACTTTTCCTATTGCTTCGGCGGCGGGTTTCATGCGGCCGTGCATATCTATCACCGCGGTGTTGGCGGTGCAGGGGAAAGAGTCGTGGCCCATCCAGTAGATGATGCCGCCGATGCCGGGGAAGCGTTTTTTTGCTTCGGTGGTGGCTATGCCCAGGGCTTTTGCCTGGCGTCCCTGGCTCCACTTTACATATTCTTCCAGGGTGTCTGGCTCTTTGCCGAACTCTTTCTTGTATTCTTCCCATTGAATCCACCAATAGGTGCGGCGCCACAGCGGGTTATCGATGGAGCCGGGTAAGGCTGACAGGCTGCCGCGGTAGCCTTCGATAATGTCAACCGGACTGCAGCCAGCACAACCTACTTCGGAACGGAAAAGCGCGTCATCGTTTGCCCAGTAACGCTGCCAGTCTTCCCATGACATGCTATCCATTCCCCATGGACCGTGGACATCCCAATGCAGTTCTTTACCAAAATCCTCCTCGACGGCGAAGAAGCGCGGACCGCTGGATGAGGAAGGGGTAAAGCGATGAGTGGGATCGATAGCGGCGATGATTTTATTTATCTTTGCCATCATTGGATGGGTCATGTCGATAGGTTTGCCTATTCCCTGTTTGCCGCCGTCCAGTGCGCCTTGCAATTCATTGCCGCCACACCAGAGCAGCAGAGAAACGTGATGCTGGCGTCGGCGGATGTATGTTACCGCGATTTCGCTCATTTCAGTGATGGATTTTTCGTCTTCCGGCGGCCAGTTGTCCATACCGGATGATGATAACGGGAATTCCTGCCAGACCAGGATGCCTATTTCATCGCAATAGCTGTAAAAATCTTCGCGTTCCAGCACTGCTCCACCCCAAACGCGCATGACATTGCAACCCATTCCGTGATAGGTATCCAGCCGGCTGGTGACTTCTGCTGATTTTACGTCGGCGTAGTTCGGGCGTACCGGCGTCCAGTCAAATCCTTGCAGGAAAGTAGGAACGCCATTAATGACGCACTGCCACGGGTCGGCGTGTTTCGGCGCGTTGGCGCAAGGCAGCCATTCAACATGCTTGAACCCGACGCGCTTTGAAATAACATCGACAATATTCCCTGCCATATCGGTCAGTTCAACTGTCAGGTTATACAGCGGTTGCGCGCCGGCGCCATTTGTCCACCATAATTCTATCGGCAAATCTGCGTATTTGCCCCCGGCAGTGAATGCATCGCGAGATATTTCCTGCTGCCAGATGGTTTTTCCGCCATTATCCAATGTTATCTTCACGCCGGTTCCGGCATCTCCGATTGCTTCGCCACTAATGTTGAGAATGCCGGTTTTTGACTGTACATCGGCATCGGTGGTGACGAACAGGTTGGATATCTCCTCGCCGTCAGATACCACCAGTTCTATTTTGTCCCAGATACCAATTTGCACCAGTCGGCTCACCCAGTCCCAATGGTAATTAAAGCGGGTTTTCCATTCTTTCATTTCCGAGGTAAAACCGAATTGCCCCAGCCAGCGTGGCGGGCAGTCAAATACAAATTTCAGGGTGTTTTTATCGTCAGTTTTACAGGCAGTAACGTCAAATGTATGCGGTTTAAAAGTTCCGCAGAAAGTCGCTATTTCAGCGGCATTCCAATAAACCCAGCCATTATAATCAAGTCCCTGGCATTCTATCCGTGCGGTTTTTCCTTCTGCCAGCCATTCCGCCGGTATCTTCGCGTCAAACAGCCAGTGGCGGTTCTCCACCCATTCGCATTGGCGGGCATTTATCCCCATGTTCCAGTCCGGCAGCAAGCCGTTTTGCAACAGTGCATTCTGTACCGACCCCGGCACCGTCGCCGGTATAGTGGGAATCTCTGACAGCGTGCCAAGTCCCAGCTCCATATTCATAGCTGCCCGCCACTGGTGGGGGGTAAATCCAGTCACCTGCCAATTGCAAGCAGATAAATCATAACGCTTTTTCATGAAAAATAGTCCTTGTGATGTTTAACCGATTTGACGGCTGTATTGTAGCAAATTATTCAGGAAATTACACAGAGATTCACAGAGAAGACACAGAGATTCACGGAGTTTTTATAAATTTTCTCTGTGAGTCTGTGTCTCCTCTGTGCGACTCTGTGTAACTAATTACTCATAAACTGCCCAAGCGCCGTCTTCTTTGGGACTGAAGGTGCCGTAACTGGCGGGCCAGACTTCCAGTTTTTGCAGGTCGGTGCCGGGTTCGTCGTTGTCGTCTATCATGAATCCCAGCCAGAAGCCTTTGCCGGATTCGGGTATCTGCACTTCATTTTTAGTGCCTGCCCAGGTGCGTTCATCAATGGGCAGTTTGTATTCGGTGACGATTACTTTTGCTTTTGAAAGGTCTTCGCCGGTTGCCTGTTCGACTAATTTGCGTTCGGTTACTGCTTCGGCGTTGTCGAGAACTTTTATGAATCGCGGTGCGATGTCAGCGGGGATATTCAACTGCAAAGCACCGAAGAAGAATCGGCGCCGGACTATCTGGTCGCCATCGGTGGAGAATCTGCCGACGCTGAATTGGAAACCTGGTTCCCAGAAACCGTTTATCATCATTTCCACGGTATCCTGAACATGGGTACCGGTGGCGATGGTCTGGTGGAATGTAACCACGTCATCAAACCGCAGCACCTGAACATACATATCTTTGCCAAGGTAAGCCACCCGGATTACAGCGCTGCAGTCATTTGCACTTTTGATGCCCGGGCCAGCAGTTGCCGGGGTGATGACTATTTGCGGTTCTATTTTCGCTGTCCGCCATTTTTCCAGGTCGCCATCTATCGGCAATGGTTCTTTCAATTTGGTAATGGTAATTTTCGGCTTTTTGGATTTTGCCATCATGAATGCGGTGCGTGGTGGCAGTGCTGCCAGTGTAAACGCGCGTTCCGGGGTGATGGTTAACGGGAAGGCATTTTTAATATAGTTGTGGGTATTGCTTAATGTCAGCCAGTGCGCGCCATTCAACATATAGTCGCCAACCACCACATGGGTTTGCCCGTCATTGCCTTTAAACAGGATATACTCGTCAGGATGGTCAACCCAGTATCCCATCCATCCTGCTTCGATGGGGAATCCTAAATGTCCGATAGACAGGCCGTCTTCGTCAAGTCCTACCCATTCTGCCTGGTGCCCCCAACTGGTAAGGATGAAACCGGGTTCGATTTCCTTAACACCCTGGGTCGGGCCGAAATCATTCATCGGCAGGAACCAGCGCAGAGTGCCGTCTTTATTAAATCGTTCGATATCAATGCCGCCGCTGTTGCTGAGGCCGGCACCATTTGGACTATCCTTCGTCCATACTACTGCCATCATCCCGCCGTCAGGGGTCATTACACTTTCTGACTGACTGCCGGGATTGAATTTTGAGGAAAATTTATATGGCGATGTTAATTCTTTGTCTGCGTATTTTATCACCGGGTCGGCCGCAATATCATAAAGCGGTGTGCCTTTATCGTTAACACCTTTGAATATCCATTTTGCGCCGAATGAACTGCGGATATCGCCATTGGGGGATAGATACATCCAGCGTCCTACTGCTGTTGAACTGGTTGAGACTGATTTTTCGGCAGTGTTTAGTATTATGGTTTCCGTACCATCGGCAGCGGTAATCATGCCATCGTCATTGGTGTCGGTAAATAATGAAAGCAGGTTGCTTTTGTCCGGGCCATAAAACGCAACAATGTGGCCGACATATTTTTCATCATAACGCACTATCAGCACGCCATCAGCGCGTCTTGGTTCGTCGTTCTGCTTGCATTTCAATACGCCATAGATGTTATCTTTGTATTTAAACATGCCGATATTGGTGGCACCTGGAGGACGTCCCCATAAAACATCAGGTTGTGAAGTTCCTTTTTGTGGGTCGATTGTCCACGATATTGCCCCCATCGAGTCCATGATGCGGGTAACTTTGTCATCGGCAAACTGAACCCAATTCGGCGAATTGCCGAATACTGCGCAACCCTGGTAAAGATTTTTTCCTTCAGCATTAAAAACCAATGGATGGCTGGCATGATCCAATATCATCAGGTTGCCGGCATCGTCAATGTCCAATGGCACTTCGCGCGGGGTGCTGTATGGGCCTTTCTGGAACCAGAATCTGTCCGCGGCGATAGGACCGTAGGGACCATCGCCACGTCCTATGGTATTCTTAGCAATGGGTGCAGCTGGATTGCTGATATCAAAGTAATGAACTTTGCCGGTATTGTAAGATGCAACTGCCATTTTATCGCCGTTTACCGCGACTCCCACTGGATTTTCAACGCCTTTGAAGGTGTATTTCACTTCACCGGCAGGGGTATAGGCGGTGACAACGCCATTAAGGAACCCGGTGCTATCGGTAATCATCCATAATAGCTGTCGTTTGTTATCTGCAAAAGGATGAAATGCGCCATTAACCTTAAATGCGATATCAATTTTATTGGTTGCGATATTTATCTTATATACTGTGCCATTGCTGGCGATGGTATATAGATTGCCATTTAATTCAGCCAAACCGCTGATATTTGTCATATTTATAGTTAATAACGGATTACCTTCCAGCCATGGCAGCATGGTGCCTTGTTTATTGATACGGATTATCGTCATCGCTGTCGCGCTTCTTTCCCGCAAGGCGTAAATCATGCCATCTGCGCCGCGGCAGATGCCTTTGCCGCCGGCATTGCCGGGAAGCGACCAGGCAGCTTTGCCGGTGGTTAAATCTTTTGAACGCATATTTTCGCCGCGTTCGTTCCACCCGGTATTGAGGATAAGGTTATTGTTATTTCCTAATGCTGAACGCCAAACGCTGAGCATATCAGACTCGTGTTCGCCGGTGCCGATGCCGTTATTAGCGGTAAATCTGTTGTATTTCCATCTTAAATTGCCTTCCACCACGCGCATTTCATAGTCGCCGGCGGTGATATTTGTGCCTAATTCTGTCCGCGATGGCAAGACATATTGATAAGTGCCTTTCTTTAATGGCAAATCTTTGAACATGTAGCGAATCAGTTTGTTATCTTTGGCGAATACTCCTGCGCTTTTAGTGCCTTCGTCGCTGGTTATTTTAAATGTGCCGTCTGTGACTTCCAGTTTAGTACCGGCGGTTTCTACTGCGCCAACTCCCTGCATGGCGGGACGTTTTACACCATTGATATCTGTTTTTGGCGCTTTAAAGTTGTTGATGTTTTTCACCCCCCAGTTGCTTGTGGTAGCAATCGCCGGGTTCCAGTTCAGAGTGGATGTTGTACTGTAATCTCCCTTGGCAGTATCGCGGAAATTTACCGGCAATGAAACTGAATGAGCATCCAAACCGCCGGAAACATCACGCCAGGGTCCCAGAGAAATGCGGGTTAACTGCTTGCCGAATTTACCGGTGAATAATGCCAGGTACAGATTGTTGTCAACCATCATTTTTGTGCCGGGCTTGCTTACCTGTATAGCAATGCCGGCATCAACTACAATATTGTTGAAAATGGCAGAATTGCTAACTTCAATCAGGCTGAAACCCAGCGAATTGGTGCGGGTGATAGTGTTATTTACAATGGCGGATTTCTGGACGTTTTGCGCGGCAATTCCGTTAAGGCTGCCGTCGACAATACAGTTTTCCACCTGGATATTCGAGGAGTTTTCCAGAGATATCCCCGTGGTACCGCCATGAATTAGCAAGCCGGAAGCAGTTGCGCCTTTGATACCTTTTATCATCAGCGCATTGCCGCCGCGGGAATGTATTGATAACTGTGAAACAGCAGCATTATTGCCGGCAAGGATGATCCCATTCGGTTCTGTACCGGCATCAATTGTAGTGGCATTGTATCCTGCCCCTTGCAAGGTGACGCCAGCAGGGACAGACAAAGTACCAACATAATTTCCTGCCGGCAGTTGGATGACCGTACCGGATTTTGCTTTTGCAAGGATTCCCGGCAATTTGGCAAAGTCAGTCACTTTTACAATAGATGCAAAACTGACAGAGGCAATTAGCCAGACGGCTAATAAGGCAGAGAAAATCTTAAGGTTTTTCATTTAATGTTTCCTTGCAGGCAATTTGTTACTTTTTTATTGATTTTATACATTATTTGTTTGTCAGTCAATTAAAACCATTGACATATAGCTGTGAAACTTGTTACATATATCCTGTTAATCTGGTTAATTCTTTTAATAATTTTTTTAAAAGGTAATATTATATGTCTACAGTACGCTTGCTGGCGAAACTTGCCGGTGTTTCTATTGCTACAGTGTCGCGTGCAATCAATGGTCACCCGAGTGTTCGTCCAGATACCCGGGAACACATTATGGAATTGGTCCAGGAATATCATTATCATCCCAACCGATTATCTCAAAGTGTGATGTCCGGCAATAGTAAAATGTTTGGATTATTGGTACCGAATTTAAATGACCATTTTTATTCACGAATTATCAGCGAGTTGCTGAAGTGTGCATACAAAGAGGATTACCAGGTGATTATTCTGGAAACATTTTCAGAATATAAACGTACAATCCATGCAATTTCTGTATTAATAGAACAACGGGTAGCCGGAATTTTCGCATGCACTCCTTGTGAAGATATTATTCCGATGGATATTATATATGCTATCCGTAGTCATAATATCAAGCTTGTCAGTATTGACAGTCCTCATTTTATCTTGCCAATTGATGCTGTATTAACTGATGAAGATAATCTTGCTATGACAGTAGTACGCTATTTATGCAGTCTTGGACACAAACGAATTGGCTATTTTGGACCCGAAATAGATGTGAAAAACAACAATCGTACAAATGCTATTTATATGGCACTGAAACAACAGGGGATAATTAATAATTTAACAAATTTAAATGCAGTTAATGATAGATCTTTTGTCACAGAGTGGCTGAAACAGGATAAGAGTAAAAGATTAACGGCAATTATATGCTGGAATGATTATTATGCATTAATGTTAATGCAGATTTTGCAGCGCACAAAAATAATTATACCAGATGCTATCAGCATCATTGGATATGGCAACTTCGGATTTTCAGGATTATTACATCCTTCCTTAACTACCACCGAACAAAATCCTGAGCAGATGGCTCAAATGGCATGTGCATTAATGATGGAGCGAATATCGCAAACTACAGATGCTCCTTTAGTGGCTCAACATCTAATTCCTGCTAAATTGATATTTCGTGAATCATGTGTTTCTCCTAAGACATAACCAAAATAAATTGGATAAGTTTAATGTGTCGCTGCTCTGCAGCTTAAAATAATTCTGATAATCAAGTGCTATTAAGATATCGCCACTCTGTGGCTAAATATAATGAAAATATATTTATGAATTAAAAAAGCCGCAGCGCGGCGATATATTAATAGTTGTCTGATAAGTATAAAATTAAAGCTACAGAGTAGCGACACTATAAAGTTACATCCTACTAAAACATAACTTCTATTGTTCGGATTTGATTGTAAACATGAATAATGTAACTTGTTTCATTAAATTATATTGAAAAAGTCCTTGCGCAGTTTAATAATGTGTGATATTAATAAAAAATATTGTATGGAAAGAATCTGCGCGTTATTTCCAGCAATAAAAAAACAAAGGAGATAATAATATGAGTTCGCTATTTAATCGGCGCAAAGGTTTTACCCTCATTGAATTGTTGGTAGTGATAGCCATTATTGCTATCCTCGCCGCAATTTTATTCCCTGTGTTTGCCAGAGCACGTGAGAAAGCTCGACAGACTACCTGCACCAGCAATCAGCGGCAAATCGCCGCATCAATCGCCATGTATGTTCAGGATCACGAAGAAATTTTACCTGGCACATCTACCATCTGGTCAGACATTAAAGTAGAACCGGCAGTTTTAATTTGCCCGACTAAAGGAAAAAGCACAACAAATGGTTATGTTTATAACTACATTGTAGCCGGAAGTGCCATTGGTTCTCAAGTTAATCCTATGAGCGTCTTTTTAACTGCTGATGGTGCTGCCACCGGTAATGTAACCAAAGATGCAACTAACGAAGTCAGCAATATTCATTCCGGTAAAACAATTGCCAGCTTTGCCGATGGACATGTATCAGCTACAACCGGTGCAGATATTGACCCTGTAAAACTAATGCTGTTTTCATCCATGACAATATCAGGATATTCACCTGCTTTTACGGAATCGATGCCAAATGTATCAATTCTTAACGATGGAGTGACGAATGCTAACTGGGAGCGTTATGATAATCGCGCTCCATGGTCGATCACTCTTGATATGGGTACAGAAAAAACAATATATAAAGTACGGGTTTATAATTATTGGCGTGCTGATTATCCTGGTCAATTTTTAACTCGTGGATTTAAAACAGCAGATCTTTTTGTTGATAATACTACCGGTTATCATACTAACGTTACTCCATCAATCTCTGGTACTCAAATAGCTAAAAATAATAGCACTGGTACAAGTTACACTGATATTGAATTATCAAGTCCTTATCCTTCTGGTCGTTATGTAACATTGCGAGTTAAAGACGCATGGCAAGCGGCTAATAATGATTATTTTGGTGCTGATGAAATACAAGTATTTCAGTTGCGGTATAATTAATAGCTCTTGATTTTTTTAATAAGTTATATTGCCAGCCAGATTTGATTTATATCTTGGCTGGCAATTTTTTTAAGATAACTTTTTCATTGTTTTACATTGAAATTTTGAGTATATATCAAGGACTGACACCAAGTGATGAAACCTGGAAGGTGTCTGTACCATCATGTTATCACAACGTTTTGCAAGAATCTGTAGAACAACTTTTTTTTGCAAATATGTTTGACAAAACGGAGTAATTATGTTGACAGTTTTTATAATAAGTTATAATATTACATTTATATTTATATTGACTGAAGCACCATTACGATAATAATAATTCAGTGGATAGTCATGGATAGGAGACAGAGTTTTCGGATACTCCTACCCATGGAAAACACGACACAGAAAGAGAATTATGAAGAATTTAGATAACTTTAATATCATTCTCTACGCCGAAGATGATGACGGTGATTTTGTGCTGTCATCGTTAGGATACTCCAATGAATGACGTAATTCGAGTTTTATTAATCGAGGATGATCCTAATGACGTTGTTTTAGTGCGAGAGGCATTGCGTCATAGCAAATACGATCGCTTTCAGTTAAACACGGCTAATAGGTTGGAGGATGGTCTGCAATTGCTGGAACGCGAAGATATTGACGTTATCCTACTTGACCTTTCGCTGCCTGACAGTTCTATGCTGAACGGGATGATTGCCATTCAGTCATCTCACCATAATATACCGATTGTCGTACTTACCGGGTTAGGGGACGAAGAGGTAGCATTGCAGGCATTACGCCTTGGCGCCCAGGATTATCTGCTGAAGGGAAACAATATCTTCGATTTGCTCCAGCGCACCATTAAATTTGCCATTGAACGTTTTCACCTGCTCTCCGAAATAGAACAAGGTCGGCGGATGCTCGAACAACGCGTTTACGATCGTACCAAGCAGTTGGAATCTGTCAACAAGGAACTGGAGTCATTCTGTTATTCCGTTTCGCATGATCTCCGTTCGCCGATTCGCACCATCAACGGATTCTGCCAGGCCTTGATAGAAGATTATTTCGAACAACTCGGTAATGATGGACGCGATTATTTGAAGCGTATTCAGATGGCAACATTACGCATGGACAGTCTCATTCAGAACTTGCTGCGACTGTCGCGTTTGTCTCGCGGCGAGATTAGTCAGGAATCTATTGATTTAAGTGCAATGGTGGGAGATATTGCTGGTGAACTGGAGCAGAATCATCCTGAGCACCACGTTACCTGTATAATCGAACCACAGGTATACGGTGATGGAGATGCCAATTTGATGCGCATTGTATTGGAAAACCTGTTAGTTAATGCCTGGAAGTTCACCAGTAAAACTACCAACCCACACATTGAATTTGGTATGACCCAGGCTGGCCAGCAACCGGTGTATCATGTCACTGATAACGGAGCTGGATTTGATATGGCTTATGCCGACCAGTTGTTTGGCACGTTTCAGCGTCTGCATTCCGCAAATGAGTTTCCCGGCACCGGTATTGGACTGGCTACAGTGCAACGAATTATTCATCGCCACAATGGACGAATATGGGCGGAAGGTGCCGTAAATCATGGTGCCACTTTTTATTTTACACTTCATGATGCTGCCGAATTAGACAGTACAGATGCTTTTGGCAAAGGAGAGTAAAAACACATGTCTACTCTTGATGAATCAACCAGTATGTTTACCGGTTCACGCGGGAAAAGGACTGTATTACTGGTAGATGATAATGTAGATGATATTACCCTGGCGTTGCGCGCGTTGCGCAAGGCCGGCATTACTAATCAGGTGCATGTCGCGCACGATGGTGTCGAAGCCCTTGATTATCTCTTCAACATTGAGTCGGAAGATAACCAGCAGACACAGATGGCCTGGCCGGCGGTGATTCTGCTGGATTTGAAAATGCCGCGTTTGAATGGATTAGAGGTGTTGAAACGAGTACGTCAGGATAAGCGCACCTCGCTGATACCGGTGGTGATGCTTTCAACTTCTGATGTTGAACAGGATATAATTAATAGCTATACCCTGGGTGCCAATAGTTACATTCGGAAATCGGTGAATATTTCTACGTTTACCGAATCGATGCGTTTATTTGGGAGTTATTGGCTTGATATTAACGAACTGCCGCCGTTAGGAGATGTGAACTAATGATACCATTACGTGTATTGATGATTGAAGATGACGAGAACGATGCTATTCTTTTAAAACGATATCTGCAAAAGAGTGGTTTTGAAGTGACGGCACATTGCGTTGAAACGCGCGAGGCGATGAAACAGGCACTGGATGAGGCGCAGTGGGATATTGTAATCTCCGATTTTCGTCTGCCTAATTTCAATGGGTCTGAGGCGCTGAAGCTATTGAAAGAGAGTGAATTGGATATACCGTTCATTATCGTTTCCGGTGCTATCGGTGAGGAATCTGCTGTAGAAGCGATGCGTATCGGGGCACATGATTACGTTATGAAAGACAATTTAGTGCGTCTTGGCCCGGTAATCGAGCGCGAACTGCGCGAAGTCACGGTGCGTCGCGAACGTCGACTGGCGGAAAAGGCACTGCGTGAGAGTGAAAATCGCTATCGCACGCTAATTGAACACATTCCAGCCATTACTTACATCGCAAAACTTGATAATTTGCGTACACCGTATTTTTTTAACCAGCATGTTACCAAGCTTCTTGGTTTTGTGCCGGAAGAATTTCTGCGCCAGCCAGATTTTTGGCATCAGCAAATTCACCCGGATGATCGCATACGTGTGAACAACGCAATAGCCTTATGCATCGGCAGTCATAAACCTCTGAATGTGGAATATCGCATGTTAACCCGCAATAAAGAGGCACTCTGGTTCCTCGATGAAGCGACAATTGTTTGTGACCTTGATGGCATGCCGACCATGCTGCAAGGGGTGATGATGAATATTACCGACAACAAAGAGTCTCAGGAGGCACTGCGCAATCAATTTATTTTTGCCCAGGAAATCATGGAAAGCGTCACGCAATTGGCAGAACGCTGCCAGATGAATTTTTTCGGAATTGATAAACCGAATGAAGAGGCGGATAAATAATATATAAATAGATTATTGAATCTTTTGTTATTCTAAATTAGATATTTGCAGTTTAAAAGCCCCTCCCCGGCTGGAGAGGGGAAGAACGACTATCAGGGACTGACACCGAGTGGCGAAGCCGCGAGAGTGTCCCATCGAGTTTTGCAAAAGCCTCTCTAATTATTAATTCCCTACAAACACGCCCCATGTCTCACCAACAACTCCCGCACTTGCACGCCGTCTACTTCTTTCGGACGGCAGTTGTTCTTTACTGCTATTGCTGAGGCTATCCCGGCAGCGCTGCCTACTGAACAGGCTACAGGCATTATGCGCATGCTGCTGTGGATGGCGTGGTCGACGGAGATAGGGCGGCCGCCGATGAGCAGATTGCCGCAATCGCGCGGCACGATGCAGCCATAGGGGATTTCGTACCAGTCGCCTTCCGGCATGTATATTAACTCTACCCCGGCGCCGTGGGGGTTGTGGATATCTATCGGGTATTGCACCCGCACAATGGCATCAGGGAACTTCGCGGCAGTGACAAAGGCATCACGGGTAAGAAATGCCTGGCCGATTACCCGGCGGGTCTCGCGGATGCCGATGTGGGTGGCGATAGAGCGGATAGTCGCGTTTTCGTATCCGGGCACATATTTACGGAAAAATGCCACCACTTCGCGGATTTGCTGGCGGGCTATTATTTCCGCTTTTGACAGGTCGTCGCCATCGGTTCCCACGGTATCCAGCACCCGCGTCCAGTTGAAAGTTCGTATTCCCGGACTGAAAAATGGCGCGGGGTGCAAATGTGCCTGCGGACATGATATTTCGCCGCGTTCCTTGGCGGCTTTGTATAAAACCTGCAACTCTTCCATTGACGGCACCCGCGAATCATCGATATTTTCCAACCCGAAAAACGCGGTCATGGGCTGACATGCACCGTCGGGACCGCCTTGTTCATAGGCGCATCCGGCATAAACGGCAAGGTCGGCGTCGCCGGTACAGTCGATGTATACTTTCGCCTTCGCGGCGGTTATGCCGGATTTGGACCAGAAAATAAGGTAATCAATATCAGTGTCATCCATCACGACATCTATTAAGGTGTGGTGGTACAATAACTTCACCCCGGCTTCCAGGCACAACTCCTCCGCTGCCAGCATAGCGGCGTTATGCTCTACCAGGTTATGCGGACCGTTGTTTACGCGGTATTTCTCCATCTTGTTTGCCCATTCCCGGCAAACAGGTTTGTCCAGCAGGTTGCCCATGACATGGTTATGCATAAAGGCGTTCACCTGTCCCTGGGTCGCCATACCGCCTAATTGACCGTATCGCTCAATCAGCATAGCATCGACACCTTCGCGGGCAGCCATCACCGCCGCCCCCAATCCGCCGGGTCCGCCACCGATAACCATTACATCAGCAATGTGGGAAACGGGAATTTCGCGGCTTTTGTTATATTGAATTGTATTCATAATGTTTTTGCCTTTGTTGGTCCGGTGGTTTTTCTTGACTTTATTTCTGGCGGCAGCATGATGTGGGTAGGGACAGAGAATTGATTGTTAATTTGTTCAATCATTAATATCATGGCATTATGGCCAATTTCCTTAAATGGAACATGCACTGCTGTCAGTTCGTTTTCACCTGATAAATTCATGTATGGATAAATGTCATCATATCCAGCGACGCTGATATCATCTGGTATATTGATGCCGGCGTCTCTTAAAAGGTTGCAGGTTATTATCGCGCTGGAATCGTTCCATGCCATTATCGCTGTTATTTCCGGATGTTGGTACAATTTATTAATCAGTCTGTTCTGGTCGTTTGTTATATTGTCAATATTCCGGTAATTTTCGTGTGGATTATGCATTATCCATTTTCTTGGCATATCGATGTAATGTAAATGCTTTTTAGGCGATAATCCTGCTTCAGACAATGCTTGGCAGGTACCTTGAATCACTGGTTCAAATGATTTATTATCAATACTATTTCTATATCGCAAAAAATGACGGTGTCCTAATCTTAATAAATGGGTGGTTAATTCATATCCTCCATGTTGATGGTCTATATTCACAGAAGAATAGCGGGCATCTTTACCCATAACAACAACCACTGGATAATGTATGCCGGATGTTTTGTGTTCAAGAAATGCCACCGTTTCAGCGATATTTTTTGAAATATCAAAAATTATAAAACCATCAATTCCGCCAGTAGCGAAAATTGGCGGTATCGGGATGATGGGATTTTCCAGATATGATTGCAAAGAAGTAAAGTTGTAGTATGTTGTCAACAGTGCAAAACCGGCTGGTACGGCACAATCCAAAATACCATGAAACATTGCTCCACTCAAAGGTGAGTCAGAAAAGTTAGGTGGCAGGATGACTCCGATGGTATTAGTGCGAATACGCTGACCAGTCTTTTGCGCAGTTAGTCTACGGGCAGCATCATGCATACCAGGGTGATAACCTAACTCGATGGCAATAGATTTTACCTGTTGTTTTGTTAAATCGCTGATGCTGGGGTCATCGCGTAATGCCAGAGAAACTGCCATTTTTGTGATATTGCAGTGGTCAGCTATATCCTGAAGTCTGACGGTAGTTTTTATTATTTTTTTCATGGTGTTATTTCTTGTCATAAATATTTATCTGCCATTCAGATGTAGTGTATATTATTAAAATTCTTATTTTATATTCATTATATATTGCCTGTAATAATGGCCACTTTAATTGCTGAGTGATTGCCAGATGATGTCATTCACTCAGACAGTTAAAGTGGCCTAAATTGGTCAATGTATAAACACAAATTCTTGTTGTTTCAGTTTAGTATATTCCTGCCGCCCATTTACAGCTTGCGTCAAAGAAGCCCCATCCTGCCCCACCCATTTTTGTACCATCATTAAGGTTGAACCCAACTCGTCGTGCGGGTGCAATTATAGCATCCTGCATGACTTGTCCCGGTTCATAAGTAAATAATGGACAGTATGTAGTGCCTGCATTGGTGATAGTTGCTACACGATCAGCCGCTGCTGGTAATTGAGTGTTTGCGTTAGGTTTTGGTATTCCCCAGGCAGCATTGGCAACTGTAACTGGCGACCCAACAACTCCACCTACATATAGCGATAACGCTGAGTTAGGATTAACAATATCTACAGTAGAGGAAGTGACAGATGTATTGGTTGCTGACAACAGATACATGCTTCCTGAAGAAGCATTATACTCCACGGCAGTATCCATTACAATAGCGGGTACAGGCAGGTTTTTTAACAGTGCCAATGCAACTTGATTGGACGTTGTACTTACTGAGACAACGATTAACTGGTACTTTAGCAAATCAGCTGTCGTAATAGTGGTTGAACCATCATCAATTAAGGTTACTTTTGCGCCAATGGAATTAAGACGATTAATATACGGGGTGTCATCTGCTGCGGTTAAGCTATTGGGGTCACCAACAAAGAAAGCAGTATTTATGTTTGATATTGTTCCAAGGACAATAGGTCCTTTTACTGGACTCACGTGACCATCTATAAAACTAACAATTGCACTTCCAGTGTGACGACGATCGATATCTGTCTGATACATGGCGATGTTGTCATAAGTTATCGGAGAAGAAGTAGCAGCATGGATACCATCAGAAGTAATACTGACGAATGACGGGTCGGCGATGCTTCCTATTGATTGTCCAGCAGCTTTACCATTATAAACATATCCGTTAGCTGTCCCTTTTCCTTTAGATGGACAGACTAAAACACCCGGGTCAACTTTTATATCTGACCATACTGACGATGAATTCGGCAACATTTCTTCATGATCCTGGACATACATCGAGATAGAAGCGGCAATCTGTCGCTGGTTGCTGGTGCAGGTAGTCTGTCGCGCTTTCTCTCTTGCCCGGGCAAAAACAGGAAACAGTATCGCAGCCAAAATGGCGATAATGGCTATCACGACCAATAATTCGATCAAGGTAAAGCCATTTCTGTGGTTTTTCGTAAGCATAATTACATGCCTCCTAAAATTGATGTTGTAATATTACTACTTTACCGGTAAAGTGTAAATAGGGGTGATGGGAAGTCAACATTAATTTTAAAGATGGGACATAACTCCCTATTGACACCTTAATATAAAATTAATAATTTACGAAATCTGATTAATGGTAAATTTTTGTAAATAAAGTTTACATTGATAAAAAAATGAGGTAAAAAATGCCCAATTTAACCAGTCGTCGTGGCTTTACACTAATCGAGTTACTCGTCGTAATTGCCATTATCGCCATTTTGGCTGCGATATTGTTTCCCGTGTTTGCCCGTGCGCGTGAGAAGGCGCGGCAAACAACCTGTACCAGCAACCAACGGCAGATAGTCGCTTCAGTTCAAATGTTTGCACAAGACCATGAAGAAACATTGCCGGGAACCGCTACTATCTGGAACGATATCAAAGTTGATTCTGGTGTTATTGTTTGTCCATCATTAGGCAAAAGTTATCCAAATGGATACGTTTATTTTTCAGGTGCGGCAAGTCAATCGATAGGTTCATTTTCTGATCCGACAAATGTTGGAATTACTGCTGATGGTCTTAATAAATCAAGTGCTAACTCAGCTGACAAGAATATCGGCTATACCCGTGATGACTTAGATGCCAAACGGCATTCTAACAGTTTAATTGTTAGTTATGCTGACGGGCATGTTACATCAACTAATGCAGCTCCTTTTCCTGGTGATGCTCCTCCTGTCCAAACTGGTATGGCAATATGGGTACGCGCTGGTAATAGCGTTACCAAAGATGGCAGCAATAAAGTTTCTGCATGGGGTGACCTTTCTCTTAATGCATTAAGTGCTACTCAGGCAACCGCTGCCAGCCAGCCAGTTTATACACCTTCTGTTGCCGATTTGAATGGTCAGCCTGCCATCTTATTTGACGGTGTAGACGATGCGCTGACAACACCAAGTATGGGACCATATTGGACTGCAAAGGCAGGGACTATGTTTGTCGTATTTCGTCCAACCAATGATACCCGCTATGAATTAATCCATGATTTGAATGCCTATGGTGATTCTTATACCCGCAATAGCGATGGCAACAATTACTGGGGGTTTATGCGCGGTACTGCACGTATTGAAACATATCCAGCTCAAAATGCCGTGCCTTTTGATGCACCTTGTGTGATTGCCGCTGTATCAAGTCCAACTGCTTATCAAGGCTTTATTAATGGTGTTGGCCAGGGTGTAAAAACCGGTGATTGGCCGAATACATATACTCCCGGTATCTGGAATATCGCTGGTTATGGAAACAATGCTGGTCGTCTGAATGGATATGTTGCTGAAGTGGTTCTATATTCAAAAGCACTTGGTGATGGCGATATCAAGTTAGTGAATGATTATTTGAAAGCAAAATATGCAATAAAATAGTATTTCATAATCTGGGTTTGGATTACTTGCATCTAATCAGTAATTCAAACTTTGATTATATTTTAGGGGAGGTAATAAAATGTTAAGACCAATCAATCGTCGTGGCTTTACACTAATCGAGTTACTCGTTGTAATTGCCATTATTGCCATTTTGGCGGCGATACTGTTCCCTGTGTTTGCACGTGCAAGAGAAAAAGCGCGGCAAACTACCTGTACGAGCAATCAACGGCAGATTATGGCGTCTTTGCAAATGTATGCTCAGGACCATGAGGAAGTTTTCCCGGGAACTGCTACTGTTTGGAATGATATCAAAGTTGATCCGGGTGTATTGGTATGCCCAACAAAAGGAAAATCAACTCCGAACGGTTATGCTTACAATGCTAATCTTGATGTCGCTGCTATTGGTACATTTTCTGACCCGACAATCATTGTTGCTACAGCTGATTGTAGTAATACTAACAATTTGATGATGATTAGCAGTGAAGTTGATGCCCGTCATTCCAGCATGGTAATTCTCAGTTTTATCGACGGACATGTTGCTGTTATGCCTGCGAGTAGTGTGGAGTTGAATCCTGCAATATTCAGTTTAATGCCGACTGTTGCGTCTGGTTCAGCGTTGAATGCAAACCCCTGGCGTCAGGATAATGGAGGAACTACTGATTATTATGCCACTGACGGAAAACCTGCGCCATGTATTCGCCAGTATAATTGCGGAAATAATACCTTTGGCCTTACTCGTTTTATAGATGATAAAAACGGCGGAATTGTTCCGGCAACTGATGGAGTTCAATACTGGTGGAAACTTGTATTTGATTACAAAGTAAATACTACAGACGGTTCATTGCGTGTGTGGCAAACTATGTTAATCCAACAACAAACACTGACTGCTGGCGTTCACACTCCAGTAGCAACACTTGCAGGAGCTGGGAATACTTTGACGAATTCCAGTATGATATGCCGCCTTGATTCACAGCAATGGAATTGGGGTGATTCATATAATCGGATAGCTTTCGGCCAAAATGATAGCACATGGAATTATCAGGGGTTAGGTTTACCTGGAACGATGACAAATATTGTATCATCTACTCAGGCTGCTGCCCCTACAGCTCTTTATCCGGTGATGAATAATTGGACTCGTGTTAAGATTGTAGCTTACAATGGTAAAATTGAATGCACGTTTGGCGGTTACCCACCTGTAACAATAAACGTTACAGGCAACACCTGGAAAAATCCTAATGCTATTACTTTCTATACTAATCAAGGTTATGGTGGTGCTACCTATATCGATAATATGATGTTTGGCTACAAATAGTCAAAGTTAAAATCAAAATAATAAAAGCCTTGCCGGCAATCCCGGCAAGGCTTTTATTCATTGTGATAAACAATTGTTTCAATAATTTGATAAAATTTATAAATTTGCATTGACACTCCATCATGAAGGTAATAATATGTATAAAAATTGATATTATTTAAACATAAAGTGATTTTTAGTCACTTTTGTAATAGTTTAAGGAGTCATTCATGAATCTTAATCTCATGCTGCTGTTGTTGGTGACAATAGCGTTGACAGCAATTTGTCCCCTTTATGCTGTAACTGTCGATTTGCAACTGCCTTTAGGCCGTACTGCTTATCAGACTAATGAACTGATTGACATGTCGGTTACCCGGTCTGATGCCAAAGAGCTTGCGGCTGGACCATTGTCCATTATTGTTAATGGCGATGATGGCAGTTCTCTGCTTTTCGTTTTTGATGCTGCTGCTGTGCCGGTAACCGGAACAGACGCGCGCTCTACCGAGTACCTGCATCTTAATGGCTGGCTGTTGCGTCCGGGGAAATATACCGTTGCTGTTACCGTAAATGGCGTTACAGCAACAAAGTCAATTGAGCTTTTCTCCCACCTGCGTCAATCAACATTCAAGATTATCAACTGGGGAAGCCAGGGGAATGGCGATTCGCATGTTGGCGAAGGTGCCGACGGGATGGGTTTCAACCTGATATATGGCGAATACCGTCCGGGAAGAAATCCTGCCGCCAACGCGGAAACTACCCTTCGCGGTGGTGCTGATTTTATGCAGGTTTGCACCATGAGCGGAGCACACCAGATGGACCTGCGTTCAGAATGCGACTGGTCTGACCCTTACGTAACCCGTGGCGGTACAGCACGCGTTGTTCAACAGGCATTTGCCAACCGCACTCAACCCAATTGCCTCGGCGTGCATTTTTATGATGAACCGGGATTAACCTGGGAAAATGGTACTCCGCACGGAGTAACCCCGCAGTTGCGCGCCTTCAAAAGCGCATTTGGTATTGATGCCCCGGATTATAAATCGATAAAAATAGATGACCCGGCTGCCGTTGCCAAGTGGCTGCAGTGGGGACGCTGGAAAGAATCATTCATGGATTCAGCGTGGAAAGAAGCCCGCGCCGGCGTTGAAAAGGTAAATCCTAATTATATTTCCGCAACACAAAGCCAATACGGCTGGACCGCATATACTGATGGCTATTATTTTAACGTAGTACGCAGCCTGCCGGTTATCAGCGGACATGGCGGGTACGACGATGGCGTTAGCAGCTACCTGTATCCGGCATATCATCTTGAGTTTGGCCGCATGCGCGACTTGAACAAACCGGTTTGGTATCTGCCTACCTGGTATAACATCAGTACCGACAATTTCCGCCTGGAACAAAACCTGTCATTTATGGTTGGCCTGCAGGGAATGGCGACACCGCCATGGTTTAAAGCACATGAACCACAAGGCAAACAGGAATCCCAGGGAGTAGTGGAAGCAAACAAGACGATGTCGAGACTCGGTACTATCTTTACCAATATGCCGGTCACTCGCGGTCAGGTTGCCATGCTGTATTCACTCGACCAGTGCCTGGATGCACAGATAAAATCCGGCATGCAGGATAACTACGAAGGTGGCACTCACACTCGCGCAACCCTTCTGCAGATATCAATCGCCGGTAAAATGCTTCATACTTCATTCTTCCCGATAGTTGAGGAAGATGTTCTTGACGGCACACTGGCGGCAAATCATAAGGCTGTTGTATTAGCAGGAATTAATTTCCTCGAACCAGCCGTTATTACCGCATTACAGGGTTATATCGCTGCCGGCGGTACAGTAATAGTTGCTGATGATTGCCAGGTGAAGATTCCTGGTGCTGTTAAATTAGGGGTTCCAGCAACTCATAAACAATACGACCTGGCCCTTAAATTATGGGGAGATAAAAAGCAGAAAGAATCTATGTATGCCCGCAATGCCGGCGATTTCATGAAAGAAGCTGAGCCGGTTGCGAAAGCATTGAAAGTAATTATTGATAAAATTGGTGTGAAAGCTGATCTTGATGTTGATAATTACAGCGTATTTGCCAACCGCCACACATCCGGCGATTTCGAATACCTGTTCAGCACTAATGCCACTTTTAATTTTGCAAAGGCAGATGACTATCTCGCCATCAAATCAGCCACCGCCAATATAACTATGACGGTTGATGGTCGACCGGTATATGATGCAATTCATGGCGGTCTGGTGCCGGAATTTGCGAAGCCAGCGAAAAAGAGCGTTTCTACTACCGCATTATTCACTTACGGTCCTGGACAGATGCGTGTTTTTGCCCGTACTGCCCGTCCGATTGCCGGTGTTGAAGTTATGAAACCGGAATTATCTAAAGAATACACCGTGTCGAATGACCTGGTTCATATTTCATTTACTGCACGAATCGTTGACGCAAAGAATGTCACACTTACCGGTGTCGCACCATTCCAGGTGCGCTTGATTGATGCGTTGGGGGCAACCCGCTATGACCTGTACCGCGCATCAAAAAATGGCGTTTTAAATATTGACTTGCCACTTGCAGTGAATGACCCGGCAGGCAAGTGGACTATTGAAGTGAAAGAACTGCTGGCTAATACCGTCGGTAAGGTTGATTTCACCTACTCGCCGCCTGGGCAATGCAACACTTTGCTCAGCGCTACCCAGCGGGCGATTTATTTTGGCACTGACCGGGAAAGCATCTTCAAGTTTGTTCGCGCAAACCAGAATGTTACAATTGTAAAAGGCAGCAGCGAATATGACAATACCGCCGCCTTGCGCTTAACTGAAATTCTGAAACCATGGGGTGTAACTTGCACTACCGTTAACGCGGCAGATGTAAATAAACCGCGTGAAATTACCGTTGATGAAGCTAAAACCTGGGTTGGGCTTGAGTTTGGCCGCGCTGCCGCCGGAACCAAGAATACACCATTTAAAGCTGGTTTTGCTATTATCGGACCGGTCATTCTGGTGGGCAACCCGACAGATAATCCGCTGATTGCTAAAGTATCCGAATGGTCATTCCTGCCATATCCGGTAAGCGCTGCTTTGCCGGGCAGAAACCGTGGATATATTTCATGGCAATATGAAGCGATTGGAATAGGTCAGGAATCAGTTACCCTGATAGCAAATGATGCTGCCGGCATGAGTGAAGCAGTAGGCACCATGTATGAAGCGGCTTCCGGTATGGACCCGATACTTCCTTACGCGCTGCCGCCAGTATCAACAGTAGCCGCCGCAGTTAAAAATACCCAGTTGCCGCAGTTAGCCGCGTTATGGCAGATTATTTTGCCAGACCGTCCGATAACCATGAGTATCGATAAAGGAACCATTACTGTCGCGACAAATGATGGCACTTTTTCAAATGTTGATTTGAAAGGAAAGCTGTTATCGAAGAAAATAGATATATTGCCGGCAACACAAATAGTAAACCCGGTAATACCAGACGCACTAAAAACGCAATTGCTTAAAGGCCGTTCGGTGAAACAGGTTGTTGCTGCCAATGGCATCACCGCTGTTTCATACTGGGGTGGAACAATACAAACCTTTGGAGCAGATAACAAAATCAAGACTCAAAATCAATTGGCAATGGATGCTGTAAAAATTGGATTTGCGGGAGATATCCTGGTAGCCGCACAGTCTGATGGAACCTTGGTTGCGTTGAAATAATACGAAAGTTTAACAATTAATAAATTCAATCAGTCTTTTTGGCAGCTATATGAAAGCATAGCTGCCAAATTTTTTATCTTACCGGACCGGTTGAATGTCTTATTATTAATTCCGTTGGCAATGCGAAGTGCTGGTTATTATTACTGTTTTCATGGGCAAAATCAATAACTAACTGGGCGGCATGCTTGCCAATTTCTACTAATGGAAGTCGTACTGAAGTAAGAAGATTTTTCCCATTGGTGTCTAAATATGGGTCAGTATCATCAAAGCCGATAATGCTATAATCTTCTGGTATTTTATATCCTGCATTTTGCAAAGTATGCCATATATGTAATGCGCCAGCATCATTTAAGGCGCAAATGGCTGTAATGTCAGGATGTTCGCGTAAATATTGAAGAAAATTTTCCTGAGCAGAGCGTTCTTCAGGACTTTGTGTTAAGTCTTGCTCAACGTTTATATTGTCAAAAGGATAAGGAATAAGCCATTCATGAATGAATTGCAATCCGTATAAACAGGTTTCTGCATCAATACCGTATTCAGCAAACGCCTGACACATACCAGCGAGACGCTTTTGTGATTGTATCTCAGTCTTTTCATAATAAAAATAAAGAATATGGCGATGACCTAATTCAAGCAAATGACTTGCAGCTTTATAGGCTCCCTGTTGATAATCAGCAAAAACTGACGGAAAACCTTCAATACCACATCCTGCCAAACCAATAACCGGATGTTTACCAAATTCCGGGTCATCCTGTAAACGATTAGCCATTTTGGGGTCAGTAGCAGGTGAAAATAGAACTATTCCGTCAATATCATGCTGTGATAGTATTATACGTGATCCTGATGTTTCCCAATTTTTAAGATCACTTGCAAGCCTGGTCATTGTTACCACGCCATAACCGTGATCTTCCAATACTTCCAGTAATCCTAAAAACATCTCAGAGAAAAAATGGGTTTTGTAAAATGCCTTGGGTAGTCCCAATACCACCAGTCTACTGGTAACCTGTTCTGAGTAACGTTTCATTACCAATCGGCGTGCAGCATCACTGCGCTTGTATCCCAATTGAATTGCAACGTCATTAATACGTGTAGTCAACTCCACTGAAACACGCGAATCATGCCGTAACGCTAATGATACGGTAGAGGTTGAAACAGAACAATGTTTGGCAATATCTTTAATGCTGGCGGTCATACATATGGATTATACGAAGTGAAGAATAGTGTGTCAATGAAAAGACTTGACTTATGTTGGACAATTGATTGACAAATTGCTATATTTCGATATGTATCGTAATGTAAAATAAACAGGTTCTAATTTGAAGTCAGATATCCAAAGGATAACTTCATGCGAAATTTTTGTTCTATTACTTTTTTCATAATCATAATAATTCTGTTTTCTGGTATTATTTATGCTAACGTGAAAATGCCGGGCATCTTCTGAGACCACATGGTTCTACAGCAAGGTCAGAAAATTCCGGTCTGGGGTTGGGCCGATGCAGGTGAAGAAATTACTGTTACACTGGGAACTCAAAAGTAAAAAACTACAACGAATGCCAATGGCAAACTGCAAAAGCTATAATTGATGGCAATTCTGTTGTTGTATGGAACGAAGCAATTACAAACCCGGTTGCCGTTCGTTATGGCTGGGCTGATTTCCTGGATTGCAGTCTTTATAACCGTGAAGGATTACCCGCATATCCGTTTAGAACTGATAAATGGAAATAAAATGCAGTTTTAACGATAATTAACAATATTTTTAAATGCTTGATGCAGAATAATTAAAATACACTGAAATTTTTTATAAACACAAAAAAACTATTGACATATTGATAGCACACTGTTATAATCGATACGTATCGCCAGTGCATACAATATTTCTCAAAGGAGACCTTTATGCGTAATACAGCACAAGTCAGGGGATTTACCCTTATCGAATTGCTGGTCGTGATAGCCATTATTGCTATCCTCGCCGCAATTCTGTTCCCAGTCTTTGCTCGAGCTCGTGAAAAAGCGCGGCAGACGACCTGTACCAGCAACCAGAGGCAAATTGCTGCATCTGTACAGATGTATGCCCAGGATCATGAAGAAACTTTGCCCGGTACATCAAGTGTATGGAATGACCTGAAATTAGACCCGGGTGTTATGGTATGCCCCAGTAAGGGGAAAAGTACCCCGAACGGTTACGTTTACAACAGTTTTATCTCAGGAAAATCACTTGGCGATGTCGCTGACCCCACTACCATGCCTATCACTGCCGACGGCGTCAATATATCCACAACGCAGGCTAATATTGCCTATATTCCTGTTGATACTGACAACAAACGCCATTCCGGCATGTGCATCGTTTCTTATGTTGACGGTCATGTCGCTGTAGAACAGAATGCATTTCTCAATGGCGTCCGCATGCCGATGGCGATACCGCAGGCAAGCAGTGCATCTCCGGACCAGTATCCATTCACAACCAGCAGTGGTACCTGGGACACTTGCTGGTGGGATGATAATATCAGTTATGAAGCACCTACAAAATGCTCGCAGGTAAATTATCCTCCGGAGTTTAATTACTCAGTTACCGGCGGATATTGCACAAAAGTTACCACCTCGGGTGCTTGCAGCCGACGCGCTGGCAATACCCTTGTCTATAACACTCGCAGCATCCTTATTCCTTACAATGCCGGTGTTCGCGGTTGGTATTATGTACCTTTCGGTTTGGATACTACTGCTATCGCATTTCAATTCAATTGCGGCAATTTTTCAACCGCTAGTCAACCGCAAATGGTAGTACAGGTTGGCACTGGTACCCTTGCAGGATTGCCAACATACACTGAAATCTATCAATATCCAGACCCATTAGTGAAAGGTGTCTGGACAGAAATCAAGGCGCCATACACAAAATTTCCGCTTAACATGGCGGCATCCAAGGCAAAAGCGAATTACGAACCCTGGTTAACAGAAGGTTTGAATTCGCCATTTGTATACTGGTACTACAACGGTACCGGACCGATATATGTCGATGGATGGCGGGTGGATAAATAAGAGCGCTATACAATCGGGGACAGCACGAACATTTCCTTTAACTTGCCAACCGGACAAGCGAGTTATCAAACGAATGGCGCAATTTACAACGGTTCCGGTGTGATGATTCGGCAATTATGGAAATATATGTCGTATGCCCCCGAACTTCAGCAGTTCTCAAAGATCTGCTGAAGTTCGGTGACTGATTGTAGGAAATGCTGGCGGTATTTCGGTAAGGTGACACTCAGAACCGGAGGAGGATATCTTGCCACCGGTGTTCGCTCGGTAAAATTTCATTTTGGCATTGCTCAGAACTCTTATATTGGACTCGGGGAAATTAATGTGTTGGGAACGCCATAACGTGTAGTCGACATTATAACAAGTTTTTATGGTCAGGATGCTATCATTATACTAATGGTCGCATTCTGACCTTTATTAAATCAAATTGTGAATAGTTTTATTCAAAAAAAGTTGAAAAGTGCTTGACACGCAGGGGAAGGGTAGTATTTTTATTATTGTAATTTTATGGTAAATGTATGGGGTTTACCGAATACTTACAATTACACTGAAATATTTTTTATAAACACAAAAAAAAACTATTGACATATTGATAGCACATTGCTACAATCGATACGTATCTCTAATGCATACAATATTTCTCAAAGGAGATGATTATGCGTAATATAGCACAAGTAAGGGGATTTACCCTCATTGAACTTCTGGTCGTGATTGCTATAATTGCAATTTTAGCCGCTATTCTATTCCCGGTATTTGCTCGTGCACGTGAAAAAGCGCGACAAACAACCTGTACCAGCAATCAGCGTCAGATTGCCGCAGCAATTCAGATGTATGCCCAGGATCACGAAGAAACATTACCAGGCACTACTTCGGTTTGGGCTGATATTAAGGTAGAACCGAATGTATTAACCTGTCCAACTCTTGGAAAAGTTCCACCGAATGGATATGTTTATAACGCATTTATTGCCGGGTCAGGCTTGGGACAGATTCAGGACCCAACCAATCTACCTTTAACCGTTGATGGTGGACATTCAGTTATTACCAGCAAAGGTGCAGAAGCTAACATTGGATATGGACCGGCAGATATTGACCCAAGGCATAGTGGTAAGGCGGTATATTCATTTGCAGACGGCCATGTGGCTGCTGGTAATCAAACTGAAATGCCGCTTAGCGGACGATGGGATATTATGACCAGTGTCAGCGGCGGTATCATGACACTGGACTCACGCGCTCCTGCTGATAATACGGCAGGTAAAGCTGCTACTACTGTTACCTGGACTGGAACCGGCTCGCTTACCCAAAAAGCTATTGGAACACATGGTTATGTTTTATTCCGCTGGCAGAAAATTACTGCGCCAACCCGTGTTGTTAAGGCACCATTCTCTGATAATTTCAGTGGTGATGGGTTCCAGAATTCTGATGCTTACAGCAATATGCAATTCGATGTGATTCAGTCCGATGGCACTACAAGTGGTGGCACGAGCGCTAGCAATGTCTGGTTTGGACAGGTCAACAGTAATGCCGGTACCGCTGGTCAGCCTGCGACTTATCCATCTGCCGGTCCGTGGAATATTTTAGTGAGTGATATGCAGCCGCATACGTTGACAATATTCTCGCCTGCGAAAAATGGAGTAGGCGCCCGCCAACAATATGTACTGACCAGTAATGGAGTTGATACTACCCTGGCGCGTTGGACTGGGCAGTCGCAAAAAGGTGTAATTATTCAAGTGCGGTTTATCGGCAGTTGTTCACTTTATGTTCAACAAACTGCTGGTGGAATGGGTTCATCTGATCCGGGTGCTAACTGCTCAGCACTATTTTTTGACTAACATCAAGTTTTATTCATTTTTTAGAAAGGAAAAATATAATGTTTAAATATCAACGTGGTTTTACACTTATTGAATTGCTCGTAGTGATTGCCATAATTGCCATTTTGGCCGCAATTTTATTTCCTGTATTTGCACGGGCACGGGAAAAAGCGAGACAGAGTACATGTACCAGCAATCAACGGCAGATTGCTGCTTCTATCACCATGTATACCCAGGACCATGAAGAAATACTTCCTGAAGCGGCAACAATATGGAAAGATATTAATATTGATGCCAATGTGCTTGTTTGTCCAACCAAAGGAAAACTTACTACAAATGGCTATGGATATAATATCTTTGCAGCCGGATTATCGATGGGAAAAATTGAAGATCCAGGTATAACACCATTAACAGTAGATAGTACTCAAGCATCAACAGGTGCTGGTGTTTTACCGAATATCGCATACGGTAATAACGATGTTGACTTGCGTCACAGCAGTAAATCTATCTATAGTTATGCAGATGGGCATGTAAATCTTGCCAGTATCAGCGAGTCGCCATTGGCCGGAAAATGCAATGTTGTCACGAAAATCGGCGGTATTATGACTGTAAACTCACAAAGTCCTGGTGATAATGATGCCGGTAAACCAGCTGCGTTACTGAATTGGGTAGGATCAAAACCTGTTACACAAAAACTGATTGGTTCTCATGGTTATGCATTATTCAAGTGGAATAATGGTGCTAGTATTATTAATATCAAAGCTCCATTTTCCAACCCTTTTACTAGTGGCGATGATTGGCGGATGTCAGACGCTTATGGAAATATGCAATTCGATGTGTTTAATGGCACAACGACTACATTAGGAAATGGCACCGCATCTAATACTCCTGCTTATGGTTCGGTTTGGCGAGATAATAATGGTACCTGGCCGCAAACAGCAGGTAATTACATGAACTTCACTGTCAGCGATTCTCTGCCGCATCTCTTAACTATTTTCTCACCGGGGAAAAATGTTACCGGAACCCAAAGCCGCTGGTTGTTTAAACAAGGTAATGAAATTACTACCCTGTGTACTACCGCGCAAACCGATCGTGGTGTAATTATTCAAATTAAATTCACCCAAAGCTTTAGTTTACGGTTGGAACAATTGGTAACGAATGCCGATCCGGGTGCTGCATGTTCAGCATTGTTTTTTGATTAATATCCATCTGTATGTTATATTAGACTTGTCCGGGAAGAATAATCATTATCTTTTGGACTCTTTTTGCACCATTCATCGTTGTTCATTTCACGTATTATCAACTTGATAATACGTGAACTAGACGCCTTGCCTGATACAATAATAGCCTCAAAACATCTTCATTCTTATTACCGGACAAGTTTATTCTATAAAATCCACAACCACCATTCCTAATAAATCAAATCGATAGCCCCCTTGTACCATAACCATCAATATTTTATAATGTAAAAAAACTGATTAATGGTAACTAAATAATCTTTCAATTGTCAAAATATCCAGATACCCCGCTTAAGGAGAACATTATGTTCAACAAAACTTTCCTGCGAGCAATAGCTGTTTTTATTTGTGCAGCTTTCCTCACTGTTTTACCTGCTTTTGCAGTCACTTTGGAACAGGTTATTTCTCGCGAACACCCATCGTTCAGCGTAACTGGCAGTCACATGGTGGTTGGCCGTGATGGCAAGGTTTACCTGTTTACCAGTGATTATATAATGAGGATGACTCGCGAAGGTAAAGAAAAGTTGGGTGGTAAAGTTACTTACGCAATGTGGGGTGCAGACGCGAATGCTGACGGGATAATGGCGAGTGCCAACGCGCATTTCAGCCATAGTGTTAATTTATGGAGTCCGTCTTTTGGATTAATGGGAACGGTAAATGATTTTCTCAGCAGTGACGCCACCGAATGGTTTGGGCCATGCGATGTGCAGGCAGGCGAGAAAGATTTTTACGGTATGGATCAGAACCGTGAACGGATAATTCGTATTACGCCTCCGGGAAAGATGGTGACCACATATTCACTAAAAGGAACCGGAGAAACCTATATTCGCACAATGAATAAGTTCCGCGTATGGGAAGCCGGGAAAAGATTTTACATCAGCAACCGGTTCGGCACCATTACCGTTATTGATTTTGACAGCAATAAATTGTGGAGTATGAGTGCCGGTACTGGCGGCGATCCCTGGGGTGGTTATGCTGGCGCGTTTGACGTAGACAAAGATGGCAAATTATACGTGATTGCCTACAATAGCGACACAGTGAAGATATATGATACCGACGGCAAACCGGCGGGTGAAATAAAACTGCAAATAGGCGATAGAAAAGGAAGAATTACCGATTTGCAGGTTTATGGCGATGAAGTAATTATCAAACGCAACCATCCGGTAGAACTGTTTCAGATATACAGCAATACCGGTGAGTTTAAACGCGCTGTAAGTGCTGATGTGGAAAAGCTTACAGTAGGCTATCCGTCAGACGTATGGACAGCCGGTCAGAATATTCCCGTGACAATAAATCTTGATACTTATGGCAAGAAAAATACCACGAAAATGCGGGTGTGGTGGCGTCAATTCAACACCCCGAAGTTCAGCGAACTTGTAATAAAAGATGGCGCAGTCGCAATACCCGTCGATGCCGGTGGACTGTATCAGTTAAAGGTTTCTTCCGGTCTGGCAGGTGTTGATTCAGAATACCTGGTACAGACAATTGTAGAAGTCAGACAGTCAGATGCAAAAGGGTCAGTTTCAATATTTTCACCGGCAAACAGGTTGTATTACGGACATGGTGAAGAGATTCCCTTATCAGTAATTTTGCGAGTACCGAAAGCAGAAAATCTGCTAACAGAAGTAACGCTGCAGTTGACTGATGGTACCCATGCTATAATTGAAAAGACATTACCGGTGATGAAAGACCAGCCAAGTCAATTTACTATTTCAAAAAATACCATCACTGTTTTGGCTCCCGGCAATTATTGGGTAACTGCAAAACTTCCCGGTTTTACCATCGCAAACCAGCCGTTGATAATTGGCCCCGGCATAACTACCGCGCCGGTATTCAACATTTTGCAATACGGCGATTACGGTGCCAGTTTCCCCGGTGGCGGCATATATGACGCGCCGACTAATATAGCAGCCAACCTTGATAATCTTAAAAAGCTGAATTACAACATGTATGTCGACCGCATGGGTCACGGTGGTTCCGGCGTACTTGGCCAATTTGATCGGAATGTTAATACCGATGAACAGATGGCAAAAATAAAAGCAGACCCGTTGTCCATTGCGCCGGAAAAAGCACAAATGGAAAACCCGATAAAACAGGCTATCGCCAGTTATGGTGCCTATGGTGCAGAGGAACGCGCGATATTGCTGTATATGGATGCCGGGTTGCCGGTGGGTACCAGTTTTGATGCCCGCAAGCCGGAAGAATATGAAAAGGCTATCACTAATGTCTGTAACAATATGGCAGCATATCCCGCTTTCCGCGGCTGGAGTTGGGCGGCAAACTGGTGGATAAATCCATCCGGCGCGGCGGCAGCCAAGACGCCGGAAGATAAAGCTGCCTATACGGCAGCACTGAAGGCGGCAAATGATACCGGTACATGGGATCCGATTTTGGATAAGGTGTCTGATATCTGGGTGAATTACGCAATCGATGCTGAGAAACAGTTTGACGCAACATTGCAAAAAGTTGCTCCGGGTAAAATCAGCGGTATCACCGGTCCATATCGCCAGCCAGGAATAATTCCCCCACTGACCTTTGCCAATGCCGATGAAGTTGACTTGCAATACCAGGCAGAACAGGTTCAGCCGCCACAGGTTACCCCACATAATGTCGATTTTTACAAACGTCCGGGCAAACGCGCCTGGGGTCACCCCGAGGTGTGGAACGATGATGGCACCGGCGGCATGATATTCCCATCAATATTCCAGATGGTGATGCGCGGCGCTGATGGCGTCGGTCAATCCGGCGATATTCACAGCATGGGCGGCAGCGGCGCCAGCGATGTCCGCGCTACCGGACCGGGCGTAGTATCTATCCATCGCACCCTTAACAACTTGTTGAAAAGTTATGGACCTTGGCTGACTACAACGAAGAATAATGATAAGGTCGCTATACTGGTATCTACCCGTATGTTGCGGATTGATAATTGGAAATCAATCGGCGGACTTTATTTTGACCGCTTATTCGAGGCTTACAATGCCTGTCTGTATGCTCATCGTCCGGCAAGTTTCGTATTTGCCGAGGATATTACCCCGGATACCATGAAACAGTATACCGCCATTCTGCTTGCCGGTCAGCGCGTCCAGTGGGACCCGAAAATACAGGCTGCGTTGGATGAAGCTAAACTGAAAGGTATACCGGTATTTTATGATGGCAATTGCCGCGCTGAATTAGTAGCCGGTTTCACTCCACTGGGGTTCAATTTTGATAAAGTTGAAAACGACCAGAGTGCCTGGCAGGATGACAGTTCATATTATCGTTTCGCCAATTATTTCAAAGATGAAGCGGCAAAACTGAATGAGAAAATGGCTGCGGTGAAACCTGTTGCTGTTGTAGATAACCCGGAAATTATGTTGACTGAACGCATCTCCGGCAATGGTCGTTTCCTGTGGGTAGTGAATAACACCATGTTAAACCTTGACCCGGCGGTGGCATGGCGGGTTAGTCTTATCATGTCCCAGCGCATGCCGGTCATCGCGCCGGTCACCATTAATGCTGGTGGCAATGTAGTATATGATGTATTTGCGCGACAGCAGGTATCACCCGCCGGTGCAAAGACCGACCCGATAGTTCAGGCAGATTTGCGTTCCATGCCGGCACGGTTATACGCTATTTTGCCAGCACCGATCTCGCAGGTAGCAATCGGTTCAGTTAAGTCTGTATCAGCAGGTCAGATTTTGAAATGGACTGCATTTGTTCAGGATATTAAAGGAAAACCGATACAAGCCGGCATTCCATTGCGGATAAGATTGTTATCTGCTGATGGCATAGTGCTTGATGAAAGTTTTATCACTGCAGACGCGAATGGTACGAAAGGAATCACCAACATTCCATTAACAGCTACAGCAACAGTTACTTTAATGGCAACAGAATTGATAACCGGCAAAGAAGTTAAGCAAATTATTGCCGTTGTTCCCGCAAAACCAGCAGAACTGAGTATTGCTGCAACCGATGCGGTAGGTCCAGTTGCTAATGCTATCGGTGCCAGCACCAGTAAAACATATAACATACCTGCAACCGCATTCGGGCCGCACCTGAAAGATATTGTCATCCTGGCTGACGGTACTACCGGCGTGATAAATGCCATGAATTGGGACAACAACCTGTACGCGGTTGACCTGAACGCCGGCGCGGTGAAATGGAAGCAGCGCATCGGCAACCATTTCGCTTATGGACCACAGGCTGTTGGCGGTGGTTTTGTCGTCCAGGGGTATGATTTAAATACCGCGGAAGGCTACCATCTTTATATGATGGATAACGCAGGCAAGGCGGAACGCCGTTTTGCATTATACGGTTTGCCAAAACGTGTGGTGTCATGGTGTATTGGCAAGTCATTGCTGGATAATATCAATAATTTTGTCACCGCACCCGACGGTAGTTGGGTGGCAAGTTCCGGCGATTTGGGTCTGGCGGTTTGGAATCGCGACGGAAAACTATTATGGAGCCAGGACTGGTGGAAAACTACCCGCCAGAAAAATTATCTGCTGGCGATTGATGGTAAAACTTTGCTGACGATGATTAACGCGATGGCGACGGCATATAACGCTGCCACCGGTGAAAAGTTGTGGAGCTTGAAACTCTCCGAAGTCGGGGCATTGCAAAGCGGTATCGTCAGTGCTGACCGCAAGACTATCGCGCTTCGCGCGGATAGTGACGGCGGCCGGGTATTTGTAATTCGCGATGGCAAGGTGATAAATACCTTTGTCGCCGCTTCTGACGCACTGGCATTATCGCCGGATGGCTCTACCGTGGTGGTGACCAATGGCAATTCATTGAAATGCTACGCTGCCGATGCCGGTTTGGTGTGGAACTTCGCCGGTGACGACACCTTGCGCAATCCGCAGATTTCGCCTGATGGCAAACGCATCGCGGTTGGCAGCGAAATGGGAAGCCTGTATATATTTGATGTTCAGGGAACATTGCTGCATGAAGAAGATTTTAACTCATTACCAAGCGCGGCATGGCTGTCTAATGGCGATTTGCTGGTAGCCACCTGGATGGGCGTGGTAACACGTCTTGACGGGGGATATAACCAGAAATGGCGCATTCTGGCACAACCGGCAGAGACTGATATTCGGTCAAAATTGCTGGCAGTTGATAACACTCCAACCATAAAGATGACAGGGTGGGGGAATGCTGACGCGCAGCCTGCAGGCATTGAGAAGAACCTGTTGAAGGATACCAGTGCCACCATTACCGCGATGTGGGATCCGGGAACAAATGGTCCGGAATGGAAGAATAAGATTGACATGATTCGCGATGGCAAACCGGATGCGCCGCCCGTACCGTGGATTACTTCATCACAGGTAAATATGATCGATTCCGGCTGGGTCAGCAAGTTCTCGATAGTATTCGACACTTTCAGGGCACAGATAAAACTGACCGGGATAACATTTGTAGAAGATAAAGACCACCCGGAATCCTGGATGCGCGATGTTCAACTGCAATACTGGGATACTGACAAGGAACAGTGGATTGATGGCCCGTATATGCTGTCAAACTCCGCGATACATACTCACACCTTTAACAAGCCGATTGAAGCGGCAAAGTTCCGCTTTATCAGTACCGGCGGTGCCAGTTGGCCGGTGGGCAACATCCGCCTGGGCGAATTGGTATTCCATGGCGAAGTGCTGGGTGCGTCCCACCCAGACGTGGTGGCGAAAAGACCGCTGGCGATACTGTTCGATGAAAAAGAAGCAGATATGAAGTCGCTGAATTACCCAGGACGTCCTTTTGCGTTTAAATATGACGATGCCTATTCCGGCGGCAAATCGATGGCGCTTACCGCTGCCGGCAATACCGGGGCAAACTATATCCCGCCATTCGGTCATGTCATCCCCAATTGGGATTTTGAAATAGTAGAAAAACCGGAACCCGGGCAATACCGCTACCTGCAATTTGCCTGGAAAGCATTAAGCCCGCAGACAACCGGCATGACATTTCTGATTGGTCATCCCTGGCCCGGTGGCGGCTTCGTCTTTACCGCTGGCAAATATAAATGGAACGAAGGAGTTTTGGTAGAGAAGATAATTACCGACACCCCGCCGCAAAAATGGACAGTAGTCCGCGTCGACTTGTGGGATATGTATAAAAAACCAATCCGCCTGCAATCCATGAGCATAGGTGCAGTAGGCGGCGGTGCCGCGTTTGACCAGATAGTCCTGGGGAGAACTGAGGCAGATTTGCCGCCGATTAAGTAATTGGCTAATTGAAAATGCAAAATTAAAAATTGTAACGACTTTCATGGGACTGACACCAAATGGTGAAGCCAGGCAGGTGTCTGTCCCATCGGGGTTTTGCAAAAGCCTCTGCGAATATAGTTTTTAGATTTGGTCACCGTTTGGAAAGGGGCGGGAGCCCGGCGGACCCCGGTAATATAAGGAATAATTGGCAGTTTTATTGATTTAAATCAAGATACTGCCGAATGAGCCGGGCTCTCGCCCAGTTCCAAACTGTGACTGCAATTTATTAAGTTGTCTTATAAATTACACAGTTAAGATGTTGATAATGTAAAGAGTGGTTTGCTTCATGGGACTGACACCAAATGGCGAAGCCAGGCAGGTGTCTGTCCCGACTCCCAGTATTTATCCAATTCCCCATAACTTAATCTAACCTTAACCCAACATTAATCTTCTCTTGAACTATCTCATTGCATAGTAGGGAATAAATAATTATAGTGATGGCAGGAATTATAATTATTATTTATTTGCAATTATATCAAAGGAGAATGATTATGCGCACAAAACATTTCGGAGTTACATTTCTTGAAGTCTTAATGATTTCTGTGGTGTTGGTAGTGTTGATATGTATTACCGCACCATTGTGGATGAGGCATCCTCCTAAAGCTCGTCAAACCACCTGTACATCAAACCTTCGCCAGTTGGCAATGGCTGTCACTATGTATTCACAGGATAACAAACTTCGTCTTCCTGGACTTTATAAACGCCTTGCAAATGGTACTCTTTCCCCAACTTATACCGGTTGGGCAGGTGATATTATCACCTATATCAAAGGCGGAACAGATATTACAACACCAACTGAAATGATGTTTTGCCCGGAGATGGTTTCTGATATAGAGATGCCTATCAGTTATGGATATAATGCCAGTCTTCTGAATGCTGATGGTACCGGAATAAGTGAAAAAGCTATTAAGCAGCCTACTCAGGTTGGTCTTCTTTGTGATGTTAACCCCGGAATACCTTATCCCGCCGTTGCTTCATCTGATAAAGGTAATATTTATGGTGGTGGCGGTATAGTTGGCGGTTCTTCGATGATATTCAGCAAAGTGGCTGCCTCTGAAGCGATGGGGCAGAAACTTGCCGTTACGCCAGTGGGACGTCACTATGGCAGCGTGGTTGTTGGATATGCGGATGGACATGCTTCAGCAGATCCTGATAATGATAATTTTACGGGAAAAGACTCTCAAAGAAGTGTGGTTCGCGCTTTTTATATGGCTACTGCATTGGGGTTGGTAGATAATCCTGCCGCCGGGTTGGGGGGAGCCAGAAACCAGCCATTTGGCAACATTATGCCGGTAGAAACTGGCAAGACCATGACATATATTGGCGGCGACCCGGTAACAAGGCCAATTCTCGCCGCCGCCTGTGAAGTGGCAAAGAAAATGAGAACCGGTTTTAAATACAAGGTATATGGCTTCAATGGCTCATTGGATGGCAACAAACGTCCGGCAGATTACCTGGAAGGTGTCGTCGCGGGTGTTGAACCGGGTTCAGTAGGCGGACAGGTTCCTCGTGTTCAGATAGGCGTTGACGCGATGGTGGTGGTCGTTAACAAGAACTGTGCAATTAATGCGGGAACTATTTACCTTACATATCCAAAATTCAATCGTACCGGTGGCACCGGGAAATGGCGATTAATCAAGTTAAATGAATTACGGACTATCATTCAGTCGAATGGATGTGGGATTAATGATAAAAATAATTGGCAGTTATACCTGCAGAATAAAACCGACAGGTCGCGGGTAACAATCGCCGCACCATTAACGGGAGGTGGGTTTGGGGCATATTATAAGGATGGCGGCACGGTAGACCAGGCTGGCTATGTCAGCAGGACTATCAAAGGCAGGAAAAACGATGCCGATACATTCAAAGGTGTTTATTGCAGAAATGATTGTGATATTGTAGATAAGGTTGCTTATGATACTTTGGGTATCGGTATAATATCTGCCGCGTTTGCCGACCAGAAAAAGGTAGATATCCTGGCAATTGAAATTGACCCGTCAAATACAGTAACATTCCCAACATCAGTTGCCAGTCAAAATCCCGGTGTATACCCGCAAACCTGCACCTGGCCATTCCGCCGCAATCTGTATGCCTATTACACCACTGGAAAAGCCAGCGAGTCCGTCGCTAACCTGTCATTCGTAACTTATAAATCAGTATTCGACGAAAGCCCATTCTACAAAGCGTCGTATTGGCCGTAATATAGTTTGAAGTTTTCAGTTTTCAGTGTTCAGACGATTGTAATAAAATTGCATGAAAATTAGATAAATCTGAAAACTGAACACTGAAAACTGAAAACTTCAAACTTACACCCATCACATACAGCACAAGCCCGCCGTTTTACAACAGCGGGCTGTATAAAGTTAAACCCATAAAGAAACTAATATTAGGCGGCTGCGGCTGCGGCGCGCTGGCGTTTCTTTTTAGCTTTCTTTTCGCGGTTAACGCGAGCGATTTCAGCCTTTTCTTTGCGCTGATCGATTTCGCGGTAAATGCCGCCAATCACTTCGCGTTCAAAAGCGTGAAACTTGTCCATATCTGGACTTAATGCACTCAGGGATTCAATGTTTACTTGTTTTGCCATTTTTAATAGCACTCCTCACGTTGTGTTCAAAGCACGGGGTAAATAATACCAATTGACGAGTATGTAGTCAAGCATTATTCACGAATATATCAACTTTTCAGGATTTATTTTTACAGTTAAATATTTCCAGTGGGATATATGAAGAAATAAGATTACTTAAAAGCTATCATTAATTCATAAATTCCCATACTTCCCAATATTCTTTTTACTAAATCCCTTTCAAAGTAAAGAAGAACGTAGTTCCCTTACCTTTTTCAGATTCTATCCATATTTTGCCGCCGTGGCGTTCGACAATCTTTTTGCAAACCGCCAGGCCGATGCCGGTGCCGGAATATTCCTGCTGGGTATGCAGGCGCTGGAACATCACGAAAATCCGTTCAGCATATTGCGGTTCAATGCCGATGCCATTATCCTTAATTGAAATCTGCCACATATTATTATCTTCCCGTACTGCGCTGATATGTATTTTGGGGGTATCCTGGCAGAATTTAATGGCATTGTTGATGATATTCTGGAACAACTGGTCCATCTGCGTTGGGTCGCCCAAGATTACCGGCAATTGGCCGTGGGTCACTTCCGCTTTGCGTTCATCAATAATCACCGTCAGGTTATTCAGTACCCGGTGCATTGTTTCCTGTAAAGGCAGAATCTCCAGCGGTTTGCCGTGGGTTCCGACTCTTGAATATGTCAGCAGGTCGTTGATAAGGTTTTTCATGCGGGTGGCGCCATCAACTGCGTATTGTATATAGGTGTCGGCGTCGCCATCCAGCTTGCCCTGATACCGTCGCTGCAGCAGTTGTACGTAACTCGCCACCATACGCAGCGGTTCCTGCAGGTCGTGGGACGCAATGTAGGCAAACTGCTGTAGTTCAGCATTACTGCGCGCAAGTTCTTCTTCGGCTTTTTTACGCTGGTTAATATTGCGGCAGGTGAGAATGATATCCTGCAATTCTCCTTCAGCCGATAGTATCGGGTTCGCCAGTGTTTCTATCCATATCATCCCGCCGGATTTTATCATGATGCGGCTTTCCATTCGGTTCTTTTCGCCGTTCATTACTTTAGCAAATCCCTTTTGCAGGCTGTCGATGTCGTCGGGATTTATCAATGAATAAAAAGTCTGGCCAATCAACTCATCAGATTTGATCCCAATCATATTATATATAGACGGGCTGAGATAGGTGAACAAACATTCTTTATCTACCTGGGCTACTATATCAGTCATATTATCGGTTATGCGACGCATCTTCTTTTCACTGTCGCGTAAAGCGGTTTCAGCGATTTTGCGCATAATGATATTTCCCAGGTGCGAGCAGTAAACAGTAAGAATCTGCTGGGTAATTTCATCTATTGGACGACCGGAGATAGCATTATCATTATATAATATACCCAATACATTATCCTGGGTGGCGACGGGAACAACACTCATAGGACCATTGCCGAAAACGCGGCTGCCGTTTTCTGTCCATTCAATATAATCAAAAGTCATTTTTGACCATTTATGGCTATCTTTCATTATATTTTCAATTTGCTCATGCGAAAAATCGTAGGAGCGCAATTTTTGATCGGTGGTGATACCTTTCGAGTCAGTACCGAATGTGCCTTCAAGTTTTAAAGTCTTTTCATTTATCATGAATATAGATGTGCGATCAATGTTCAGACGTTCCCGTGGCAGTTCAACAGCGCGTTTTAGCATAATATCAATTGAATCATAACTGGTCAGCTCATCAGCCATCTCCAACACCGCAGCCAGGCCTTCCGCCATTTTCTTATGCTCGTCTTCAGTCTTTTTACGTTCCAATACGCTGGTAAGCATACTGCAAAACAACGCCAGTAGTTCTATAATCAGTGTATTTATCTTTTCGGTATCTGTACCGCAATCAGCATAATATACCGCGACTTTTTCCCCAGCGGCATCAGATACTAATGGGATGATAGCAGTCCAACCTGGACCAGCAGGTTTCATTCCTGTTGCCGTCAAATCATAAATCAGGTTATCGGTAGTCAAATGCCAGCGCAGCTTATGAGATGACAGATTTGTGAACGCGGTATTTTCCTGAATTTCAAAATTCGTAGATAATCCAGTTTCTATGCGGGTATTGCCCGCCATATCAGTACCAAATAATCCGGATAGTTTATTATCTTCATTATCAAATAACATTAACCTGGTGCGTTTTATCCCCAATCTTTTTCTCGGTAATTCAACTGCGGCGCGGTATATCTCTGTGATATCGCTCATTGTCAACAGTTCATCGACCATTTCCAATACTTCCTGCAATCCACGGGTGAATTGGTCCTGGCGTTCTTTTGCCTCGCGCTGTTCTGTTAAGTCGCGCGATACAGTACGCAGCCAGCTTACATAATCTTGTTTTTCATTAATTCCCATATTAAACCGCCATAGCAAATAATTTCATCACATAGACAATGATTGTCTATATATATTAACAAACGATAGCAGCTTTTGCAATTATAATACGGTACATTTTATTTTTATATATAAAGAGATTTGGATTTTACCAGCAATATATATAAGGAAAGATTGGTGAATTATTAATACAGTAAAAGATTTGTTTATATATTTGAAGAGAGGATTAGTCAGTTAGCAATCAAATCCGAACAAAAAAAGTCATGATTTTAAATCTGTATTAATAATCACGGAGTGTCGGCTTTCAGCTGGCGCGTAATGAAACAGGAAATCGTCTGGAAATATTGATGCTGAAATGCTTGCCGGCTGGAAGCTGGCGCTCCGTGTATGCAGTTAGCAATTAAAGTGAAAACCGAAAACCGAAAACTGAAAACTTGTACAATTTATTTAGCAAGTGTGACAAGCAATCATTGCAGAGTAATTTCAACTCTTTTCAGACGCATTTATGCTCAAATTAGCCGTATTTACTCTTATTTTGAAAATAAATGCTGAATTCATCTCTAAACCTGTTGACAATGGTATTTGATGATAGTATACTTCGCCTCGTTGCCCGGAACAAAGGCAATGGTGACTTGGGTTCTTGAAAAAGTTTTTTTGAAAAAACTTCAAAAAGCCCTTGACACGATGGT